>JAABUK010002134.1_pt1 | contig 36235 bp, 37 predicted proteins | sample 5559141 | NCBI WGS metagenome assembly JAABUK01 (sample SAMN10711869, study PRJNA513367) | rock metagenome | isolation source: Antarctica rocks | place: Antarctica: Victoria Land, Pudding Butte nord | collected 2016-01-03
TCATGAGAGTTCTTGTACCGCGCGTACGGCGAAATGGTAGGACTCTCATGACCCTGCCTGCAACCACCTATGCGAACAGCTGTCGTACAAGCCGTAGCAACCCGTGACAATTGAAATGGGGTCGTTGGAGAGCTCGAGACGCAGACTGTTTGACAAGTCTTCTAGGCATACTGTTAGCTGTGGGGGAAACATTCGACGACTCGGCCCATCAAATAAACACATCAGCGGCAGCAGTTGAGACCCAGAGATAAATCAACGGACGAGAATTCTTCGATGGCACCAATAGAACAACGGCAGGCCGCAGTTCAGCAACAGATTTACCTTTAGCCTCACTCCCCATGAAACCGGAAGAACGAGTAAACAGAAGGGCATGTGAAATCGCTGAGCATAACACATGCAAACTACCAGAGCACGTATGCAACAGATATAGTAGAAGGATGTTGAACGCTCGTATTTGCGGTTGCTAAATGTAGAAGTAGGATAGCAGGTGAGCGACAACAAGCAAGATTGCTTCAAAGATCTTCCCTCACTCTTTACCGCGTCCGGAAATTATGTCCACCTCTCTCGGAAACCTCGTTAGATCCAGATAGATGCCTGCTATCTTCAGCTCGGACAAGATTCGGGCATACTGTAAGTTCGCATCCATCCTCCTCTCTGCAAGCTCATGAGACTGTGTGCTTCTCATTTCAGATTCTTTCCACAAAATATGCAGCTCAAGCTTCAATCCCTCCATTTCCAAAGCACGCTGCGTTTGGAAGTCTTCATAAGGAAAGCTAGGCTATATCAGCACGGTGGGCTGACAACTCCAATGTTTCTAGAACCTCACAAGTATCACGCAATGATCTGTGTATTATAGAGAGATGTAAAGAGAGCCGCGAATTTGGCGATCGTGAAGGATTTATGAGAGAAAAGGTTCTCGTTTTGGGACATTCAGGCGCGCGACAAGCACAATGGCGGTTCGCGAGAGGAGAGAACGCAGATACGAATCAGTCGCAATGATAGTAGTTGAGAAGCAATATGAGGTCAAAGTCAGGATCGCAGAAAGGATTCCAAGGTAAGAGATCTGGACAGGAGGTTTCGGCCTGCTGGTGCCTTCCCCTCGTAGATGGCTCCTACGTCTTCCCGCAAACTGACGATCACTCCTGCGCATTACGTCCCCACAAGCGTGCCCGAATCCTCGTGTGGATGGAGACAATGTGAGATCTGTCGGTATAACTCTGGTAGTGTCCCCAGCAGACTCTTTCCTTCAGCTGCAAATTTCCGACCACCTCCGTCCTCGTTAGTTTCTCAACTTTGTCCTTCATCAACCATCTTCCGCATCTCTGCAAGCCCCCTTCCAAATCTCTCCACCATCTGTTGCAGGCTCTCCTTCGTTCTCTTGCCTCCCTCCTCGGACTCTGTCTGTGGTATTGCACCTATTCCCTCAATCTTGAGCATCAGTCCTTCGCTAGATTCTCCATCGGTCCCGTCCATGGTGGGTGCATTAGATATACATGCGTTCATCACCTGCCATTCAGAGCTCAGACTATGTGCTTTTGTAACCTCGTAGCCACTTCCCACGTCGTCAGGTTGAACATCGAGGAGGATGTAGTGCTCGCGGACGCCAGGAATAGGATGCGGCAGCTTGTTCTCATCGTCTTTTTCAAGTACACCATGTTGGGCGTCGTCTTGAGCTAATGCACGATAGGCAGCCTCCGTAACGATATCGGCATCGTCGTCCGCAAAGATGTAGTGAACAGTGGGGTGATGGTGTTCAGAGGTCGAAGGATTTTCGATCAAGGCGAAAAATGGTTCAAAGTCTATAATAGATGCTTCCGGGACTGCTGAAGCTTCAATGGCTTCTTCATTTGTAAGGGACCTGAGGTGAGGCTCTTCGAAATGAGGCGAAGGGAGGAGGCCACGGGACGGCCTTTTGTGACTCTTCAGTGATGATTTAGAGGGTGAAGACGAATGTGATTCAGTTTCTTGAGGATGGGACATCTCCAAGCAGTATGATTACTACATCTTGATGAATGCTGGTAACCCAAAAGCCGCCGTGTTAGCGTTGAACCATACTTGATGGTTTTGTCCTGTACACTTCTTTACTAAGTAGGATGGGAAGGTGTATCAGGCAAATATGAATTCAAAACCGCTCTGCGTCACGTGACTATTTCTGACTTGAACTCACGATCAACGCATACTTAGACGTTCATTCCGAGCTTGCTTTGGCTCGAGACGAATCCCTTCCTCTGTGTGCGTCTCGCGGCTGTCTGTTGCTCGATGTACACTAAACTAAACTCCTTGCCTTCGCAAAGACTACGCACTGCAGCCGTATCGATTTGAACATCATTCCCATTTCGTTTCACTCACCACCATGCTTCCATTCAAATTCTGCCACTGGTAAGTTGCTGTTCGCAGGGTAAGGCAGGTTGAAGACTTACTTTGCCTACACATCGGACAAAGCCCCTTCGAGGAATCTTGCTGGATCCAGGTCATAAGACAATGCTGATATTAGAGAAGATGTTAATGCCAGTCCAGTTGCTGAGAGTCCTCGAGATATCACACCATGTGGAAGGAGTGTGCGCATTTGCCAATCACTACAAGGATAATGAGCGAGCTGTGGAAATCGAGTATCCGCGCGACTCACGCAGTGGACAGTCATCTCCTGGATATTTGCACGTGGGGCAAGTTCCGTCGAATTGTACTCGACAGATGCCACACACTTCATCCTCGGGCATGTCCCATCTCCATGTAGCCACTGCGTGCCATGTCTTGATCTTGACTTTCATGCTGCAGAGCGAATATGTGGTGCGAGTCTTTGCATTGAATGTCGAGAAGGGACCTGTCGACTTTATAGCAGCTGTAGGAGAAGCATGATGATAGAGATTGTCCTACGCTGATCATCTAACTTGAACGATTGAGGTTTTCCTGCTTACATGTTGTTGAAGTTGAGACGAGGTCGCAACTCACGTGTGGATTTATTCCATGGTCTGTTCCCCACACCTGATCCATCAGACCCAGCCACACAAAGCGAACACCATTCGACAGTCCTGCTTCTGTCACTTGTGCTGCAGCTTCGTCCTCTTCAAAAATGCTCATAAGATAGCTCTCTCCTGCCAATGGCCTTTGCAGCCTTACGTGCAACTCGCCTGTGCGCTTCCTCCCCCTTCAATCTACGACATGGCGTACCCCGCCAACACTTCACACTTTTGACGTACGTTGTCACTCCAAAGGAGCTGAATGAAGCTTTAAAGAAGAATGTTCGATCAAAGACATCCACTGCTCCGAAAATGATCCCAATCTGCGCCGCATGGTTCATGCCTAATGACCTACAAGGTCGGACTGGCATTGAATCCTTCAAGAAGAAGAGATTACCCGATGCCCGCTTCTTCGACATCGACGAGATCAAAGATCATGATTCTCCATACCCGCACATGCTGCCTACATGCGATGCTTTTGCAGAAGCGATGCAGAAGATGGGAGTCCGAAAAGATGATGAGTTGGTGGTCTACGACACTGAAGAGCTTGGATTGTTCTCAGCACCACGAGTAGGCTGGACACTTCGAGTGTACGGGCACCCTAATGTTCACGTCTTAAACAATTTCCGACTATGGTGCAAGGAAGGTCTTCCCACGGAATCAGGGGAGCCTGCAGTGCCCGAGCTATGGAAATATCCAGTGCCCAATTACCAGACAAACATGGTGGTCAAGTTTGCTGAGATGAAGACTATTGGATATGATTATGGTAAGGAAGGGGCGGAAGAGATACAGATCCTCGACGCCAGATCGAAGGGGAGGTGGGAGGGATCGGAGCCGGAACCTCGACCAGGTTTACGTTCTGGCCACATGCCAGGCTCAACCTCAGTGCCATTCCAGGAGCTTCTACATCCCGAATCGAAAGCATTACTTTCGCCAGAAGAATTGAGAGAGATCTTCACTTCGAAGCAACTTGATCCGAAGAAGCCAATCATAACCAGTTGTGGAACAGGGGTCACAGCAGCTATCATCGAGGTGGCATTGCAGCAAGCAAGCTTTGGCAAGCAAGACGATCGCAGACTGTATGATGGGAGCTGGACGTGAGTGTTGTTTTCTGCTTGCCAGATGAAGTGCTGACATCTTCAAAGTGAGTGGGCAACTCGAGTCTCAGAATCTAGCGGGCTGGTAAGGACAGCGAAGCCCAAATAGGTTCGATAGAGAGCGCATGGAGGATGAGCGGCAGCACAAGGCACATTTCTCAGCAAGAAGCATCTTTGCTTTCCTGGTCGGGTTCAAGATGGAGGGTCATTGGCATCCTACTAGGGCATTTCGTACCAGCTTTGGAACCCGCCTATCTGCACAGCGTAGGAGCTTTTCATCATTCTCATGTCTTGCTCACTCGCTGTGAACAAGAGTATAGCAATTGAATGCCCAAATAAAGGGGAAATGGTTCCGTAGTAGGAGAAGATTCACTTGTGTGCGGGGTGGAGAAGTCGATGCCGAAACATCGGACAACTGAGGACCGGCGCAGTCACAAGAATCTGACATTGGCCCCGATTGGCCCCCGACGGCACTGAGCCTTGAATTCAACCTCATTTTCACCCATCTTCCGGTCATTCTCCCCACTCCCACTTTGTGAAGTGTCGCAAACAGCTGGTGCAAGATATGGGAACCTTTGAGGCTTGCTGTCCATCACAAGCAAACACTTCTCACTCGCGAAAATGCTCGTCAAGTTTTCCTGCGACATTCGTAAATCCCGCTTTCTCCGTCTGTTTCTCCCTCTTCCATCAATCACCATCACTTAGCAGATTACACCAGCTTGACAACGTATCGACCTTTTCAAAATCTGCGCTGACTATGACTCACTCTGTAGCGATAGCAGGCTGCTATTCCGATTCCTACGACCAGCGCAAATGAAGATTCAGTGATCAAAAATCACCCCCACTCACAATGATGACGCGCAAAGTCTTCCGCTGTGTTGTTGACGATACGGTGCTGATCACCAACATCACTGAGGTCAAGAAATGGGTCTTGAATGGCTTCATCACGCTTGTTATCCCGGTTTACAGTTTGTTGCGCCCTGTCTTCAAGCCCACGCCCCTCGCTAACCGCTACAGCCCTCGAACGACTTGCGCTGCTAAAGCAAGACGCTTCGCAGATTGGAATCAACGCTCGCCAAACGGTCGAATTTCTTGATAGAGTCACCGAAGGCAAGGATGGTCTTCCTGTCAGCGCAATCTCACTACAAGGTCCTACAGAACAGTACCAGAAATGGTCTGATGTAGAAAAGCATCTCATTGCAGAGGACGAAGCGGAGGAGAGAATGAGCAAGAAAATACCATCAGTGACTGAAAAATCTCAGCAGGAGAATCTTTCCACCAGTGGACTCGCCATTGGTGGCCAGCAGGCGGCCGGCGCAACGAACGTGCTATCTCAAATGCTCCTTAACAAGCTAAACTTCGCCAAAGAAGCAGATGTTACGCCACCTACTTCTCCAAGTTCCTCTAACGAGCGCAGTGCAAAGACTAGCCCAGAGCTCACCGCGGCTAAGCCAGTTCAGGAGTCTGTTATCGTCCCGCACTCGCTCAAATCTCTCGTCAACGCAGTAGTCTGGCACGCGAATAACGCCGGAAATGCACACGCTGCTAAATCGCCACCTGAGCTATATTTTATCTCCAACTCTGCGGATGCTGCTTCATTGATGCGCAATTTTGGGGTCAACACCAAGAATGTTCATCAACTCCGTCAAGCGATCGGGCTCGAGGACCAAGAGCTCAAGAATCAATCCAAGTACCTCCAAAAGCATCCTTCCCCGCCAGCAACTGCGGTCTCCGTGGATGATGCGGAGCCTAAGGCAATGTTCAAGTACGAAGAGGACAGCGAAGAGGAGCAGGTCGTTTTCAAACCACGAGGCCGTGGCTCTGGACCACTGGCCACTCAATCTGCCTCAGGGAGCCCGGTCATGCGCGGGTCTTCTCTTGCCGCAGCACGTCCATGTTCAAGCCATCGACATTCTCCTCGCATGGTTCACAGCCATCCAAACCGTGCTGAGCAAGTCAAACCCGAGATACCTACCGAGGAGATTGATCCAGATTCGTTTGATCGGGGTAGTTTTGGGCGAGCCAACGGTCAGCGGTTGGTGCTCAATGATGGCAACCTACCAAATGTTTCTCAGCATCGCGCTCCTTTCCATCGTGGCGGCTTTCCTCCGTCTGGTCCATCTCGAGGCTTCTACCGAGGTTCTACTCGAGGCGTTGACAGAGATTCAATGCGTGGACGCGGAAGATTGTTCGTGCCCTAGTGGGTGTACGACTAGTACAGCGTGCTATGAAAGGCACCTCAACTCAAAACAACGAACATTGACTTCACAAGTCCCCGGCTCGTACTGGAGTCTAATGCTCTGCTACTGCTACCCAGGAAAGCTCTATCTTCGCAGCTGCCCAATGGACATCCTACCAGTTCTGCATCATACAGCAGCCCGAGGATCGTACTTCTCGCGCAAATGGCGTTCGCTCGCAACATAACGATGCATGGAAGGAAGGATGGCGGAAGGAGAGCTCGGGATCCAAGCTGGTGGAGGTCTCAACAGGGGAACATTGTCACCGAGGACATCAAATGGGCTTTTGTGGTCGCATCATTGCGTATTCTTGGAGCTGATTCAGCAATTCATGCATCTTCAGGCATGTCACACTCACTTTATTTCATTTGTGTACCTCAGATCCACAAACTGTATCCGCGCTTATAAGGCATTCTCTGAAACACTTCATATTGCTTTCTCAATTCAGCTGGTGTTCTTGAAGATCTAGCCATTTTGTGGTGCCTTCCCTCAAGGTTCCACTGTTCTCCTACCATGTTTCACCATCATCCACCTTGAACACATTCGTACACCCACCTAGTTCGTGGATGACTTATCGTGATCTACTCGTTCCATTGCATCTGCCTCCCCAGAAACGATGAAGAACAAGATGCTTTCCATCATCTGTCACCACGCCATGCTAGCGCTCATCACTGTTTCTCTCATCTGGTAAGCCGCTCCGCTTCCTACTCTCCGCGATCGCCTCAACTTTACTTTTTTCAGCTAACCATGAGTCCTCCCTCTCTCTTCAGCTCGACAGCACTCGCCCACACCACCACGAACTCTGCACCATGCACCTCCACGCTTTTCGTTGAGCCTTCCCTTGGCGTCGGTCCAACATCCACCGCCTACCCCAGCACCTTCACCACGACGGAGAGCGTAGACTGCGGCGGCTGTGCTACTTTGGCCATCGTTAGCGGGCATATTCTGGCTGTGGGTTTGTCGACTTTCACTTCACATGACTCTACAAATGGGGCAAAAGCTGACATGAATCTGCAGCCGATTACCTACACCACGACGATGTTCGAGACAACGGCGGTTACTACGGCGGAGTTGGTGTGTTCCATATCTGCGGAAGTTGGGAATCGGGGCTTTCATTGCGAGGGTGGGAGGTGCATCTTCACTGGTCGGTATGGAGCCCAGTAGAGGTTTTGTACGGAGCATAAGGATGCGGAATTGAAAGAACTTTCCGGAAAAGGGTCTCTCTCGCACATGGGTTCTGAACTCCACGTTGCGAGAAAGCTTTATAGCCCAGCTTCTGTACTCTGTATATTACAAGCAAGATAGCCAGAAATAGAATCCAAGATGCTCACGAGATCGCATTCAAACTGTAACGTTGAATATTCAATGCGGCAGTGCTGCTCTGGCTAGTCACTATTGCCAAGAACCGTAAAAGAGGCGAGGTTTTGATAACCTTGCCCTAACTAGCATGCAGTCTACGCAGGCCCGGCTATAGGCCTTGAAGAAGTGTTTTGGCACGTTCTGAACAACTCATAAGCTATCTAAGACTAGGCTAGTATCGAGGCAGACTTCGTGAATTTCACATGATATCTAGTACAGGTGTCCCACCTTGTGGCCAAAGCAATGCTTGAGAGAGTCCTCACAGCCGTATTTCTTACCACAACACGGCTACCTTAACGGCCTATATTTCTTCAGTACTTATCTCGAAAGCGCTTTGGTTACTCTAAGACTCGAAATATCCCACTCTTCCGGCGAACTGTTCCCAGCCCACTTCAATACATTCCCGTACCAAGACAGCTTCGAGCCCAGAATCCCACACCAAACCCGTGATCGGTATAGTCTGCGTGGTCGTACTCCAGATCCCAATTCCAGATCCGAAGCGCCCTCTCACAGCCATCTTTGGCCGCCTCAAGACCTCCGAGCTTGAATTGTTGCAGTGCACTTACAACCTGAAAGTCAGTTGGCCGATCCGAAGTGGGACGATATCAGTGTGGCTCATTCCGGAAAGTATACTCATAGATTTTGAGTCCTTTCTGAGCAAAGCGTAGGCTCTTTCCATGAGCGTGTTGTGAGCCCTCTAGCTTGAGCAGAATGATGAATTGGCTTCGGTCATTATCTCCGTAGGTATTAACCAAACCACATATGGTGATATTATACCAAATGCAGCCTATTTTAGTCCTCTGAGATCCAATATCGCCATCACCTATACTTAAAGCAATCTACCCACCCGGCGAGGAAAGTAGTCCTTCTCCGTAGCGTTCCATATAAGCCCGCGTCATCACCCGCCCTAAGGTATAACCTTGCGTCCAAAGATTTCAGCACTTATAGACGCGAAGCAATGCTGCTCTTGCGTCATGGGTCCTGTCGTGATGCTCACCATATAAGTTTCGAAAGCCTCTGACCCCTGTTTCCATCCATTTCACTGCTTCTTCAGATTTACCAGAAGGCCCATGCACAGCACCGCCAAGTTTCATGGCTGTTTGAACGGCTCTCACGGCAGCTGATTAACCGAATCGTTGGTTCTCGCCGTATTGCAGCGAAAATAAGTACCTATCTTTTCTTGTCTCTTTGATATCTTCGGCTCTCGCACAGAGGACGATTTACTATTCATTGAGGAGCGGATGGCCAGGAAGACGTTTCATAGCTTGATGATATCCAGAGAAGGCAAGCTTGTAGTAGAAAATGGTGTTCTCCAAGGCGTATCTGTCGTTCGTGAGCGAGAAGTCCGAGATCCTTAATTTGAAGATTGACACTTTCAGGTGGGCAAGATCTGGGCCTATGATCGGGTCATTACAGAACGGTTGGCAGTATTGAAGAACAGAAACGGCGTGAGGGAGATGGTTGAAGCCGATGTCCCTCTTTATGTTGTGATCAGGAAGCGGAAACAGGAAATAGATCATAAGCAATACTGCGTATGCTGACACCTGATGAGTAGCCTGAGACTCCTCCTCCACATGGGCCACTATCAACTGAGCAAATAAACCATGAATCCAAATCGCCTTGTCGTCAGGTTCTCGGATAAGGCCTTCGTGCCTCAAATCAAGGAATGCATTTCCAATCCGGACTTGTTTTTCTAAAACTCCATGAAGGGCACCATTAGCTTGAAGATATTGTTCTACTTTGCGATTGGCTTTGGAGTCCATTCTTGGGAGTGTGCTGGCTAGTAGTCTCTTTCGAAAGAGTATTCATGGCTTCCAAAAATTGGGCTCAAATGGGTCTTGGCAGTCCCATGGCAGGCGGGCCAGTCCTGCTTTGATGTGCATTTCTTTGAGTTCCGCTGTCCTGCGATCGAGACCTCGATCATATGTTTCCTGTCGAGCAAAGTGGTGTTTCATTTCAGCAGTGCCCTGTGTGATGTTTTGTTTGGGTATTGAGGAAGGGTTGAAGTAGACTAAAAGCTGAAACAATGCGGCAGCCTGCGGGCTTTGGGTTTCCAGAGTATCGAGGGTCAATCCAAGAATCGCGCCGGTCGAGTAACGATCTTCGTGCGCACAATTCGGATGAGATTGTTTCAGGAGTGATTGCCTCCGTTCACTTTTGGCGGGATAGTGGACCATGATACATTTCGAAGACATGCCAGCGATACAGTTTGTTCAACAGCGACAAGACCGCCAGCGATTTGTGCCTGCCGCTCTGCCGCTTGCCTCCCATCAGGCTAGTGCTATCAAGATTCTGTAGCTTCAGGGCGAGCTCGACCGCTTCGTCAGATTGGATTTGCGAACTTCATACACGTCGGCCCTTTCCGCAAGAGCTTCGGCAGCAACTTGACTTCGTGTGGTGGAAAGCATGTAGCCGGACCCTTCCACAGGTGTGTAGCGACGGAAAATCCCAGGTTCGAATTCGTTATCAAACATGATGAGCCACCTTGAGTGTTCTGATAGCCATGTCTTTACCAAGTCGACGATCTCGGGCTCCTCGGCGGGATCCTGATCTGGCCTCTGCAGTCTCAGCCTTCGGACAACTTTGCGGTCCTCTGCCACGATAACCGCGGGGCTTGTAGCAAGGACAAAGAAGATATAAGCATAGTGTTCCCGGCGTCCGTCTGCAAAAGAAAGTGCAGTTTGGGTCTTGCCCACATCGGGAATACCCCATATAGCAGCTCGTGATGTTTTCCTATTATGTGTCGAATGGCAACGAGTAGGCACTAGAACGTAGAATATTTATGCGTCCAGCGAAACTATTGCTCAAAAGATCCGGAAGGATGTGGGCGTGTTGGACTGGCGCATTATCGAGCTGCAAAGAAGTCGCTTGATCGCCTACGTGTCAGACCAGCTTGTGAAGTTTTCGGGTTTCCTGCTTACCAGGCATTGGTTGATTAGTGCGACGCTGAGCTATAACAAAACATAGTCAGCATGACTATTTTAGAGAGTCACGAGGTCAGAACCTTCTCTGATATCAAGGAGGCTTTTGTCGATATCGGTCATGTGGATCTTGTCCGATAGGTAGTCCAATCTCTCAAGGAACTGGTTAAAAGGCACTTTGCGAAATACCAGGACAGCTGTCTCTGCACGGTCTTCGTATCCATGCGGTATGTGCAACAGGTAATTCATACTTATTTCCGACCTCCGATGAAACTGCGGAGCTGTGATAGCGAGTTGAAGGATGTGCGCATAGAAGTTCACAGTCAAGCCTCGCAGAGGGCCAGAGACATGATATTGGACCGCAAGATATTTGAATCTATCCAGACAGTTTTCCAAGCGCTCACCAATTTGATCCAGGCGATCAAGTGTATCAAAGATCTCACTAGCAACTTGCCAACCATAAAATACTAGGCACCAGCGTTGACTGCCCAGAGACGAACACACGATAATGAGAAATTGGATTAGACCCCGAATCAGCATGATGATTTCAGCTTCTGCGACTTGATCGGTCTCCGGTCGGTGAGGGACGCAGGGTCATACCGTTGCTTGAGCCATGCTGGTGATGGCTTTCTCGAATCATTCCAAGGTATCCACAATTCCCTTACCAGATCTCCGAAGAGTACTCGAGTACTTTCGCCGGAACGTTTGACTTTCCTCCCTCTTCTCGTCGGGTGTCGACAGAAGCTCCTCCAAAGTACGGTGCGTCGTGACGAAATACTTCTCTTGAGGGCCTGCCCCCTTGTTCTTCGGCTTCGATATCACGAATTGGACGTTCTCATAATACAGTTCTACCTCTTCGGTTAGGTCGGACAATATTTGCCATTCTTCGGCTATGGAAGAGTATGTATTGGGTAGACTAGTAGATGACATCTTGGGAACCGTGGGGGAATTGGTTCCTTGGGATGACTTGACAGCGCCGAATTCGACGGATTCTTCCCGACCGCATGGCGAGCCAGAGTCAAGAACAATTGCTTGGAAAGGAGTAGTGAGAAAAACGAAGAGCCGCTGCCTTGAATGGCGCAGCCTGAGGCTGACTATGTGATCACGAAGTCTGGTACTGGCGCTGCTCGTCACGGCGTGCTCCCATTCCGACACCAGCGGGCACGGCTCTGGAACATTGGACGAGAGTACACCAAAGTTGCTCAGGTTCCAAGGCATTGTTGGGGGCCCTTCAAGCAGCGCATGAAAGCCGTGGGTTCAGCGGCACAGCTCATGTGTCGAAATTCATAAACACGACAATCGGAAGATCTTTGTAGTTAGTGACAATAATTATCATACAGCCAGCAACGGTTCTAGTTGTGTTGACGAGCATGCAATCCTCTATCAGCCTCAGCGTCGATTGCTGAAAACTTCTTGAATGAGACTTTTCTTGTTGACTGTGGATAAGGTAAGTCATGCCCTTGACTGAAATGAGAGGTGACACTTACTTTTCCCCATAGCGTTCCGGGGAATGCTTTCCACAGTTTTGAGCTCTTGTGGTATCTTGTAATTCGCAAGCCTGTCCTTTAATGCTCTTCGCATGTCCATCGCACCCCATTTCTTCCCTCCTTTACCCGAATTGGCCTGCGTTGGTTCGACCACTACCACAGCCGCAACTTTCTGACCCCACTGCTCGGAAGGAATGCCAACAACGGCTGCTTCGGAAATTTGAGGCAAAGACAGAAGCTCCCTCTCGACTTCCAGCGCGGACACTTTCTCGCCACCCGATTTGATTATGTCCACACTTTTTCTGCCTTGGATGAAATACATCGGCCCTCTGGCCCATATTTGCCGGCTCTTTCCAGCTCCTTCGATGGTACGTCGCAGGGCAACGTCACCAGTCTTGAACCACTTGCCGTGCCCGTCATCACTATCCACAAACTCTGCTGCAGTTGCTTTTGGGTTCTTCCAATACTCACTGAAAATAGTGGGGCCACGAAGTTGAATTTCTCCCTCTCGCGCTTTGCCCTCCTCATCGAGTTCCTCCTCTTCGGATATTATCTTTCTCGTATCGACGTCCACCAAACGTACCTCCACTGATGGCATGGGCCAGCCTACACTTCCATCGACTCTATCAGGCAATTCCAACCCGCATGACAAAGCCATCCCAACCTCCGTCATGCCGTAACGCTCCAGTAAGACGTTACCGCTGCTCAAATCGCTCCAAGCCGATTTGGTAGGTGTCGGGAGAGCGGCTGACCCAGATATATTGAGCCTCAGATTGTCGGGAGAGATGGCTGTTCGGGCAGCTTCTTGCACGTCTAGGTCAAGGAAAGCGTGAGTCGACAATAGACGGTTGTAGATTGTGGGTACGGCCGTCAAGAAGGTAATTGGTCGCCTAGAGTCTGAGGTAGACTGGGAGAGAAAGGGTGCCGCAAGGCGTTTCCAAGTAGCTTCTGCATTAAAAGGGAAGCGAAATTCGACAGCAGATCCGGCCAACAGAGGAGTGAAAAGCGCGTTGATGGTTCCGTGGATGTGGTGGAGTGGTAGCAGATGCAACAAGAGATCAGCCTTTGTATATTTCCATGCTTCTATCAAGGACATAGCCTGTGCTGTGATGACCGACGTAGTCAACAGCACACCTTTCTGCCAGCATATCAGTTTGATATCCCGTTTCGCGATGGAGGCCGTTGCATCGTACCGGCCTACTAGTTGTCCCGGAGGTGTATAGCATGAAACCACCTAGCCCCGAGGGCGTACCATCGAGATCAATATCATCGTTGTCCGCTGTTGACGCGCGATCTAGCTCACTAGTGATGCTAAGCACGGGCTTTTGTCGTAGTCCCTCCTTCAAAACCTCTTCGGCTTTGGCAGCAAATCTTGATGTGGACAGGAGGAGTTTCGCTTCGCTATTTTCCAGTAGATACCGGAGCTCGCTCGCTGGGAAGGAGTGTGAGAGTGGAAGCGCAATCGCGTCGTGGGCGAGGATGGCAAGGAATGTCACTGGGCGAAGTTAGTACGGCATGCATCGCAACAGCAGGTCCCGTACCAACATAGTCATAGCTATTTTCTACAAGAAAAGCGATTCGCTCTCCTTGTAGGGGTGACCCGCGCACATTCTGCGAGATTTGCTGCTTTGCGGCAACAACATCCCGCAGCAAGCTACCGTATGTGAAAGCCTGATTGGAGGCACTATCAATGATCGCTATAGAAGCTGGATCGTGTCTAGTAATTGCTTGGAAGATCGTGAGTTTTGGCAAAGTTGACGCCATTCGACGGGACTGTAACCACGGGCTGGTAGATGATCCAGGGAAAATCGAAGAGCGCCAGGATTTCCTGCAGAGTAAGCGACAGAAGTTGAGTGTCAGCATGGTGACGGCCTTCCATGGCTATTAGCTAGCCTCTATCTCCAGCTTCGAGAAGATGTCCGAGCCGTTCGACCTTCTGAAAGCTGTGGTGTCGGACGTACGTCATCACCGCACTCGTCCAAGGGATTCCCGTTGCCGAACTCCGCAAAGGTGAGACCGCAGACCAAGGCGACCAGGGCCAACCGCCTCATAGGTGAGTTCTGCTCCCTCAAGCCTTCATCTTCTTCAATGCTTCCATTCAAACAGATTCCACTTTTCCGGGGAGGCTTTGCAGCGATGGCGACTACCTCGAACAGACCAGTAGAAGACCTCATAAGATCAAAGGCTCGCACTCGGAGCGTTAACAGCGGAACTTGCTAACAACCCGTAGATTGCAGATGCACTCAAACCTACGACTCTTGATATCTTCAACGACTCTGCGGCGCACTCACACCACCAAGCAATGGCAGGAAGCACTTCGAAGGAGACGCACTTCAGGTGATTGTCAACCCTGTATTACTACTCACGGTGTCTGGGGCTAAGCGCCTTGACTTGGAATAGGGTTAATGTTGTCTCCGATGCATTCTCTACTAAAATGCAGCCGGCTCGCCATCGAATGGTATATTCGATTCTCAGAGAGGAGCTGGACCGACAGGGTGGCATCCATGCTTTGCAACTGAGGACCAAAACGCCCGAAGAAGATAAGAAACAGCAAAGTCCAGAGCAAGAATGATCTACGTATGATATCTTGTGGATACAGAAGAGGCTATTGAAAATCCATTCAGGTCTTATTGGAGCTAGCTCATTTAATGCGTGTCCGTCTCAACCTTGGACGGGAATGCTTGTTCTGACTGTCCATGAGGACGCGCTTGAATGCCGCACGATATGGGAAGAAAGCAAACGTGCACTGTGCTGTCAAGACGCTTTTGCACCATAGAGAGGGGCATATGGGTTTTCGACAGGACGCTAGAACAGAAATTTGACTGGCTGAAGGCCAGTTGCAGAACAGTGTACCAGAACAGTGTACCCAAGGATAGCAGAGGTAATTCAAGAACATGTCAAGATTTGATGGGATCCAGCTCTCGGTCACGGAGCATTTTGATCTTTGCTGCGGTACTCGTGGTCGGCGGCGCTGGTGCGGGTGCAGCCGTAGGAGGATTATTGTTTCTGAATCAAAGTCAACACGCCAATGAAAAATGAAGGAATACAATTCTACCTTCTCAACAGCAAAACAACAATCACAACCACAACAACGATGATGATGATGATAAGAACTGTAGCAGTGAGCTGATAAGCCGAATTTCGGGCAGATGCCAGAACTTACGACCAATTCCGAGGCACCAGAACTTCTTCCTTCTTGCCGCCCTTGCACTGCCAATGGCTCCATCGATCTCGACATTAGCCTTTGCGACATTCTCCTCAACTTGTCCGCCTTGCTGCTCGATGTTTTGGACGGCGGCCTCTTGCTGGATGACGGTAGCATCCACGTCCTGGAACATCTGAGCTAGCTCCATTAAGTCTCGCTCGAGTTTCTGAATGGCTTGGTTGCGCGCTTTCACCGCGCCCAAGGTAGATTTCGCCTGGTCACGACGACCACCTTGCAAGAGCTGGAAGATGTTTAGTAACAGGCTCTGTCATGAGTGATGTGGTATACTGACAGCTGTCTGAAACATGTTCGTGCCGGACGAATCTTCTATTGCCGCTGTCACCTCTGCTTCGCTTGCATCAGGCTGAATTGTCAAATACTGCCTCCTCTTTTGCTCTCGAAGTCGTCTTCGACATTCCGCGCCGGCCTTCTGGTACTGGTTGATGGCACCTTTCAGTCGACGCTGTGTTGCTCCGACTTGGTTTTCGTTCCGCGGATTACCAGAAGCTGGGTCGGTCCTGATCTTTTTCAACCGTTCTGTGAGATTGCGGTACAGCCCCATGATGGCTTCCGACGCTTCGCTCACTTGTCGCATGTAGTCTCGCTCCGCGTCAGGCGAAGTGAGTCCTTCAATGGTGGTGAACGTGCCATAAAGCTTTTGAATATTGCTTTCGACTTCGTCAATGCCGCGGTTTACTTCCCGACAATCGTTAAGAATGGCGTTGGGATCGTTCCGCGGACTTGTTGCTCCATTCACAGCGCCCATTTCTATGGCGTGAAGTCAGCTGCTGGTCTTCAGCCAGGAAGATCATCATACCATATGCATTGTTCCCCTGTTCATCGGCATAGTTGCTGCTTGGGTATGCCTGTGCTTCCGGCCGTGTAGCAACACCAGTTTGCTGACCATATCCTCCTCCTTGTTGTTGTTGTCCATACGCCACTGGTTGCTGATTGTATCCACCTTGCTGTCCGTAACCTGCCTGCTCTTGTCCACCATAGCCTGCCTGCTGACCGTAGCCACCTGCTGGGTCATACTGATCGTTCTGCTGGGCATATGGGTTGAATTGGCCATAGCGACCGCCTTGACCCTGACTCTGGCCGTAGTTCTGGTTTGAGCAAAGGATCAGCAAAGATTTGAAAACATAGAGATCTATTGCTCGGCTTGGTAGTGAGTCCTTCTGCAGTAGAGCGGAAACCCAACTGTGTTACAAGCGAGGACTAGTGGACTTGTACATACACTCATTGCGGCTGGCCGCGGAGTTCAGTACTAGATCTAGGCGGCAACACCCAAAGGATAGACAGCGCAGTTGCAAATGTGAATGCAACTCAGGATCTTTGTATCGGTAGAGATACAGCTCGTACTTGGGAAGGAAGACAAGGACAAGACGATGAATGCTGAAAATGTGAAGAGTAGAGCTGGCGTCGCAAGCAGCAGATTGGGATGAGGAGCAAGCTAAAAGTTCAAAGGCGTGTTAGCTCCGGCACGCTAATTGCTGGTTCTGTCCTGTTTCTTCCACAACCTCCTGAAAGCCAATCTCCAGGCAGATTCGAAACCAAGACAGTAGCGAGTTCTTGACGATGTTCTTGTTTGACTCTTTGAACGTCACCGAAGGAGTGAAGCCACTTTCCCGCTGAGACCTATTACTGCACCTTACGTGTGGAAGACGAACATGACGAGGTGAATACTACGTCGCCGGCTCAGCCTCTTTACTCGTAACCGCTGACTGAGACCTGGACCACGCACGTGAGGGTGATTCCCAAACGACGTCGTCTTCCAAAACAAACGGCGTTCAACATCTCAGCCCTCCCTATCACCTCCCTTCCCGTCTCAGCCTCCTTCTTCTCCCCATCGGACTGCCTCATCACCGTTCTTCCAGTCGTGCTCAACATATCCCAATCGAGCTTTGACGTCCTGCACCGTCTTCTCTTCCCCAGTATTCTTCCCGATGTTGTCGCTGATCTTGATTGCTGGCCGTCCACCTGCATGAGACAGCTTGATCACGATGTTAAGCGGTACGGACTTCATTCTGTCGGATTGGCGAACAAAATCGTTTGTGAAGAATGTCCCTACACCAAATGACGGCTGAAATCCCGACTGTTCGGCAGTGTGCTTATATTGCAGGCAAAGTTCAACATTCAGTGAGTCGGAGAACACGATTGTCTTCTGATCTTTGATTCCAACGGAGTCGTAAAAATCTCTACTCATCTTCACATAGTTCACTGGATCTCCAGAATCTTGGCGAACACCTGTGAAAACCTCTGCGTATGAGCGATGTTTGCCAGCGTCCATTTTCGTCCGGGCATTTGCTGACAGAGGCGGCTCAATTTCTGTGAGACTGCCGACTCCTGTGGTCATGGTACTCGAAGCCACAGAAGGCGCGGCGGCTGCCATTCCACGCGCTGCTGTTGGTGTTGATGGTATTGGCTTCTTGAAGGTTTCAAAAAATGCTGGAGTTCCGAAAGTATCTGTCAGAGCTATGGCCAGGACCTGTTGTGCTGTCAGTTAGCACAGTAATGCAGGCTGATCCCCCACAAATCTTACTCCTTCTCCAAATGTCCCAAGCCAGTACCTCAACGCCAGCTCATTCGCATTCTCATAATCATCGGTAACAGCAGCAATCCCCATGTACCACTCGTGAGCAACAGTCCCTACCGGAGGAATCCCATATTTCATGGCAAAATGGACATTGCTCGTACCGGTAAGCTTTCCCGCGAACCCGGCCTCACTCGCCTGTTTCGAAGCTTTACAGAGCCCCTTCATGACCAGATCCTGGGTCTCATAGTCCCTCCTCCTCCTCGATCCGAACTCCGAGACAAGACACCCATGCTCCAGCAGCGTCAAGCATTTCCTACATGCCTTCTCCTCCTGACCATCATGATTCCAATCCCCATTGCAGAACTTGAAATAGGCTTCGCTAGTCAGCGCCAGCAACGGGATTTCATAGACAATCGTCTCAATCCAAAGTCCTTTGATAGCGATATGAAGGTCGCCGTACTCCGAGCCACCTTCCATAGGCGTAAATGACAATCTTACCTGCTCCTCAGGTTTCATTCGGAACGAATTCAAATACCCGAGGTAAGCGTCTCCGAAGTAAGGACATTGTCGTTGTAGATACTCAAGCTCTTCAGATGTTAGTAAGACGTTGCCAAGTTCTACGCAGCCGTTAGTTTGCTCTCTCTCGATGTCGACGAAAATAGTCTTTAATTAGTGGATATAATCATACTCTGTACTTGTTGCTGCAACCATGAGAAAGCATCTTTGTTAAACTTCATGTTAGGTGTGCGGTTCGTAAACGCATATTCAACTTCTAAGAACGAGGTTTGTCAGAGCAGTGAGCATAAGTATTGAGACAGAAGTTGTTACCAGTCTCCGGAAAGTACTTGAGGACGGCGCACTGCATGGTAAGCTTGTAGAGATCCGTGTCCAGCATAGAGAAGACTCCTTCAGGAGTTTCTGATGTGGGTTTTGCCATGTTGAGCCACTTCTTGTAGATGTTCTCTTTCGCGTCCAAAAGCCCGGGGCGAGATCGGTGATAGAATGCTACATATATTCATGACGTGAACACAACTTACGTGTTTGTAGTGGCCAGTCTGGCAGTGCTGATACTTTCCGGACGCAAGCGTTTCTGGAAAGGTAGAAAACGCAGCCGACAATTACAATGGTTCTCATGATATGTTGACCCATGACTATCTGGCCCGAGTCTTGGCCTCGTTCGGAGATCTGCTACTACAAATAAACAAGATCGACCCAGCGCAAAATACACCTGCTTCATCGCTCTTCATAGGATCTCGCTGAATCTACTGTCCCTGACTGGACTTCCACTCGCTTTACTTGCTATACTGGTGGCAGTCAGCTTCGGCGGCGGAGCAAGCTTCTCTTCTTCGAACGTGTCACGAGCTTCTTCAAACTCCTCATTGTCCTCCGTGTCATTCGATGACTTGGTAGTCGTCTTCCTCAAAAACCTGTCCTTGAATCCCAATCGGCCTCTTCGCTGCTTTTCTTTCTTACCAGACGCCTCGTCGCCACTATCGGACAGTGAACTGATTGAGGCGTTTTCGCTGGCCTTCCTCTCACGGCTTTCATTGACAGGCGTGACCGGTTGTTCAGCTTGAGGGACGGTGACAGCTTGGTGAACTGGCGGAGACCTACCGGCCATAGCGACGTCTCGCATAGAGCCCTCTCTCGCCGTGTCTTCACCTCCATCAGCGGTTGAGCTAGCCCCAGTGAGGGTGGCTCCACCAATAAAACCAGGCTTACTAGAATCGACATCTTCACCGTCCTTGGCAGTCTTGCTGGAGGAGCGAAATCTCCCTGCGAACCAGGATTTGACCTTGGACTGCCTTTTCGAGGGCGACCTAGGAGACAGGATATTGCTGTCTTCGGTGGACTTGGCGGTTGCTGGTCGTTCTTCCTCGTCGCTGGAGTCTTTTAGAGATTCAGAGAAGTCTGTAGATGCTCGTTCGGCTGCCCCTACAACTGCCTGTCCCTTAGAGGAAGCTGGGTGATCAGATTTGATCACCACTGCTGCTGTAGTACCTTCTGTACCAATAGCAAGAGGAGTTTCGAGACCTTTGCCTTTCTCCTTCGGTTTACGCTTCTCTGCCTCCTCAAGTCGAGTCCTCTCCTTGACTTCCTCCCTCTCAATCTTTGCTTTCAGTTTCAGCTCTTCCCTTTCGATCCTCTCCTTTTCCTTCAGAAGTGCTATTTCTTCATTGTGTGCTCGCTTCTCCTCGAACTTCTTAGACTTTTCCTCTCGCTTTTCCTCTTCTGCGGCAATGTCAGTGGAATTCTGGCGTGCGAAATCAGGGTCATACCTCGAGCCTTCTTCTTCTCTGCCTTCAGTTCTGTTTTACGCCGCTTCTCGAGATCGGCCTGTCGCTTCTGCTCCTCCTGCTCAAGTTTGACCTCTGCTTCACGAGCGCGTTGAATTTCCGCTTTCTCGTTCATATCATCCAGGGTTGGCTGTATTCTTGATTTCGCCACTGCCTCAACATCTACCTGATCAAGATATTTGCCTCCTCCAATATGTACTTTGCCATGATTCTCCATTCGGGCAACGCTATCAGCCTGCGCTTTCTCCTTGGCTTTAGTCGCCCAAGCGTCACGCTGCGCCGGACTACTCTTCCCTGTCTCTTGGAAGACTTCTTCATCCATGGAATGCATACTGGCCTTAACATTTCTTTGCGCCGCTGCTAGCAAAGCGTCTCGGTCTTTCTGACGTTTCTTCTCATCAACTATTGCTAGATTGCTCTGGAAAATGGTCATCTGGGATCTGATCTTTCGAGATCGCTCCTCGTCCACGTCATCCACAGCACCATCACTTGAAGCCCGTCGCCGTAGTTTGCTGTGTATTGAGAGTTTCGACCGTGTGGTTGGTGACTTCTGCCCATAGTAGTTCTTATATTCTTCACGCTCGTCCCGCAGCTTCGCTAACCGTTCCTGAGCAAGCCGCTGTGCTGCTTCTTGCAAATTATTACCATACAATGGTGAAATTAGCGGCTCTGATGTGCCTGCAATACTTGAGGCATCCGAGGTTCGGCGATTGTGCACATGTGTTGCAGCATATCGACTATCTGCTCTGCTGATGTCGGCCTTTGCTTCTTCGATGGCTCTCTGCTGAATGGCGTACATTTTCTGGGCCATTGCCACGGCAGAGGCACGGATTGTGTCTTGCCGGTTCTTCTCCTCCACCTCTATGGACACAGGCGGATGCGACGCGTACATCTGTCGCGACACATTGCTTTGCGCGATGTTGTGCGCTCGGGCCGTGTCCCGAGCTGGATCGCCGCTTTCCGTAGATAGACCTGATCGCTGTCCTCGCTGCGACTGAGTTGCAGCCTTCAGAGCCCACTGAGAAGTGCTTGGTGTACCTGGAGGTGACTTTATTGGAGCGATTGGAGCAGAATCCGCTCGTCTGCGGCTGCTTGCCATTGCCCCCGTTGCAGCCATTAAGGCTTTTCGGCTGGCATCTGCAGGCACCGCGCGATGATCGATTGAGGGTGGAACCTTTTTGCGAACGGCTTGTTCAGCAGCAGAATGACCGGCGTCTGATTGGTGGGGTTTCCAAATGTTTACATTTGCGCCCCGGTCGGACGCAAGTAACGCGGCCTTGGAACCTGCCGTGCTCAACTCCGGCTGCCAGAGCGGGTCAGCCTCGTAATCTTTGGCCAGGAAAGCGGCCTTTTCTGCAGCAGGTATAGATCCAGGTTTCCAAAGCTCGACGCTCTTCTTGTGTGTGTCTGCTATACTCGCAGCTGCACCCGCAGAAGCAATTTGCAGCCCGGGAGAAGGAAACGAGGGCAGGTCTTGGGGTTTAGCATATTTCAACGACGTTGCGGCGCCTATAATGGCGTTAGCACTGAAGCATGGAGTTGGAGACGCGGGTTTTCACACCAGCTGATGAGAGCTTCCCATCCTCACCCAAAAGTGGATGGCTGCTCTTGCCTTTGCCTCTTGTGACATAAAGTGCAGCAGTGGCGGCTGAAAATCAGTCAGTCTTTGAAGATAGTTTCTGGAGGGCATTTTGGTCTGACGCACCTTGGTCTTCAAGCTTATTAGATGGGGTATGTGCAGCACCATGCCCTTTCGCAGGTGCAGCCGCCATGTTTTCGCGACCTTCGGGTTAGCTTTCCAATGAAAGCTATCAAATCGTTGTGACTCTACAGTCGCATTGCGATCTTTGATAGAATAGGGTATAACAAGAAGGAGGAAATGATGTCGGACCGAGGAGCATCACCCGAAGAGACAGCAATGTAGTTGATATGACGACGAGTTGAAAGGGTGGTGCCGGTGACGTAGGCAAAGTGAACCCTTGCATCACCAGAACTCTCCTTGGACACGCTCGTACAGTACCCCGTATCAATTTCATGCATCAAGCTTATCTCGCTTATTGCAACGTTCTAGATGATCCCAAGCCCGGTCAAGGAATCTGACACCTGGTCATGGCCGAAAAGAGCAAAAGACCAAGCAAACGACAGACTCGACCGCTCCTTGTTTACTAGAGGGCATGGCAAAACTTCTATCGAGGGAGCTGTAGTGACCCTCAACCCTATGTTGTTGGTGCTCTTCGCGTCTCCTTGAAGGAATCCTACCCAAAGCCTAATTTTTACTTAGGAAGAAGATGTACTGCTATCAATTCAAGTGCTTTGCTCAACCTTGCGCCTGTCCAATCCTGCACATTTAAGACCGATATTTATATTGGAGGCACCTTGGGCGTATTGTCCTACTGTTGCTGCGTATGCTGGCAGGCCAGCCCGAGGTTCCATCACACTTAGCTCTTTGTTCCAAGCGACCGAATCTCGTGTGCAGGATGGAGAACATAAAGCCCGAGTACCGCTTTGACCAGCTTCTCAACTTCCGCGACATCGGCAGCACCATCAATGAATACACGAAAACAGTCTCCTTGAAGTCCGGCATATTCTACCGTAGTGCTCGGCCTGACGAGACATCAATCGCGGACCATGCACATCTCAGACGAAGCCTAGGCATCAAAACCATCATCGATCTTCGCTCCAAAACCGAGCACATCAATGCTGCTAAGAAGCACGCCTCATTCGGTTCACCGCCAGTCCTTGACTCTGCAACCATTCCACCAAGTAACCAAAACGTTAGCTCAACTCTCCATATTCATGGCATCAGCTATGCAGAGATAAACTTGAACGGGGGAGCATTTGAGCGTTCTCTGCTATGGCGACTGAAATACGCCAGCCTCGGGCGACTTGTATGGTTGATGGCCCGTGGATATCGGGAGGACGCCATTGGCATTCTTGGTAGAGAGGTAATGCAGAAGCGTGGTTTAGTCGGGTTGGGTGTCGATACACTCGACTACAGCACAAGCGAAATCAGGGACGTCTTCAATGTTCTTGCTGATGAGAATAAATATCCGGTCATGGTGCATTGCACTCAAGGGAAAGACAGGACGGGCCTAATAGTCCTGCTTGTCTTGATGCTTTGTGGAGTGGGTCACGATGCTATTCAAGAGGATTATATGAGGTCGGAGAAGGAGTTGTTGGTGGAAAAAGAAGAAAGGCTACGAGAGATTTTGAGGATAGGCTTGAGCGAGGACTTCGCTGGCTGTCCAGAAGAATTTGTAAAGACGGTGACAAAGCACGTTCAGGAAACATTTGGGGGTATCGAAAAGTATTTGACTAATATCGGAGTCGATGGAGAGGCGCAAAAACGCGTTCGAGGAAGTATGGCGCAGATTTCAGCATAGACTGAAGAAACAGTGTGTTCCAACATCTTTGATTCTATTTTATGACTCCAGTCTTGCGGATAAGGTTGCTACGAGTATACTTATCAAGTAATGCCACCCAATGAGCGTGCAGCATTATTCTGTCCTCTTCTTGCCCTCCTCCATAAACCCCATCCTCGACGTACTCGAATGCCTCGCCTTCTTCTCCTTGCTACTCGCAGCAGTGATGAAAGGACCGATGATCTTGTCCTTGTGAGCACGAGCCAATGCTTCTTGATAGCCGTCGACCGCGAATGGTGGGGTTTGCAGCTTTGGCCAGTTGACATAGAGCATGCCGTGGGCAATGATGAATTGCAGAGACCAGGCGCCAACAGCGAAACATAGTCCAAGAAAAAGCCGCATGGGCCATACCGCGGAATCTGGAGCTCGTCTTGTGAACATCGACACGAACATGATGAACAGGCTGGCAGCAAAAACATAGGGTATTGACTGAATCAAGACAGGTCGGTAGTCGGCATAGAGTGAGCTACCAACCCCGGACATAGGAGGTAGGTAGGCACCAAGAAAAAGATCGAAGCTGTCCTGGCGGGCACCATCCAGGAAATTGTTTTTGACATAACGTGTGACGGAAGAGTTCAAATCTTGAGCCATGCCTGCTCGAGTACGGTTCCCTGTACGTGTGAAGTCCGTCTTCAAGGCCCCTGTTCCTGAATAGGAGTTTGATACAACGTCTGCGTTGTCCGCCCACATGTTCCGGAAGAGATGCTCAAATGTGAGATCATCACTGCAGGTTTGTCCTGGCTGCAAAATCCCTGCATCTATCAATTGTCGTGTCAAGATCCAGCGACCTAGCATGCTTTGGACAACGTTGGTCCTGTCAAGACAATCCATACAATTCGTGCGAACAACAGCACTTTGTTGTGATCGAACCTCGAGAGCGCCAGTTGCGTCCCCTGGCATATCCAGTCCTCGGAAATAAGAACCCTTTGTCAATCCATCTGAGAGTTGATCGAGCAGTAGTTGGGCGCGGTGCCATTTCAGACCTTTGGTCTCGTTGTGAAAATCGAAATAGATATAATGCAAGCGGTCCATCCTTTGACGCTGCTCGCGGGCACCTATCGAGGTCGTCTTCTCGTTCGAGAACCGCTCAGATTCGGAGGTCTCGTTGGGCGACGAGACAAGGAGTCGGACCATCTGCTCGTAAGCCTTTTTCACCCTCTCCTCCCTGCCGTTCTGGTTAACCAGGTTGACGAGATAATTCTCGCCATATAGTCTTATCTGCTCATCAAAATGTTTTCTTGCTGCTTCAACTGCTGTGTCGACGCCGCGGATCTGAAGCTTTGGTACGTATTTGAGAGTGTTCACCTCGGCCCAATATAGCGGCACGCTTCCTCTTGTTTGAACATATGACATGATTTGAAGTTCTTTTCCGGCTGAACCGCCAACCCTCCCAGTCTGCGTGCCAGAACCACCCACAAAGCCTCCTGGGCCTCCGGTATGGTCGTTCAGAATAACAACCTGCTCCGTTTCATTGTAGTTCGACACATGGCCATGCTCATCCATACCCCTGGAGAAATAACGTGTGCCTCCCCTGTGTCTTGACCTTCTCGACATAAGCGCAAACGTGAAGGGTGTAGATTCGATTTTAGTCGCGGCAATCCTCAGCATTCCAAACATGACTGGGAGAATATACGGATCGGCACCTGGCTGTTGACTGCCTCTGGAACCGCCTGTACGAAAGTCGATCAAATCCGTCTGGATGAATCGGTTCCAGAAGAAGCGGTCATCTGCTCGCTGCCATAACGGGCGTGAAAGGTCGGCCTCAGCCTGCCTTTGAAAGCTGTTGGTAACGTCTATTGAGTATGAAAAGAACATGGGACCAGCTTTGACGAATTGCTTCATGAGAGTTATGAACTTGTCCTCATCTGGGTCGTTAAGACGGCGTTCTCGAAAAGGCAGGAATTCGGTGGCAACAACTCTGTACACCATATGCCCTCGCAATCTGCCCATGGGCTGCGCTTTAGTAATGACAATGACATACTTGTCTGCGCCGTACGGCGTCAGTCATTATTCAGGTTCTAGTGTAGCTTGCTGAACTCACCAAGTTTGAGCTTGATAATGCCCAAGATGCCTGCAATGCTGGAGACTCGTTTTGCGCCCAGCAGGGATCCATCATTGAGTCGAATTTCTCCCGAAGGCCTGTCAATCACCAGTGTTGGCGCATTCGGGGTCGAAGGTGAGGTAAAGGCATAGTGAGATGTTGATGCATGAACATTGACGTCTCGGAAGGGTTGGAGCGACATTGTATGACCCTCTTATCCACCCTAGACTGTGCTGCACCTCGAGTTCCTCCTGTACCAACGATCGTTGGATGAACTTTGGGCAAGGGAGTTTCAAATAACGTGTTGTGCCAATCCAAGTCCCTGGTCTCGTCATCCGCCCAACTGAAACTTTAAAGCTTGCCAACCGCAAGGCAGTCATCCGACATCAACTTCCAGCACATCAATAGCTTGAAAACCAATCTACGGTTACTGCGAGTTCACATTCTGTTCAGCGATCTCTAGATTCTTCAATCTCAACGACGAAACCATGGCTTCGAGACCAGGAGCTGCTGGTCGTCCTGGCGGGCGTTTTGCGCAGTTCAAACTTGTTCTTCTAGGTATGGTGTGGCTGCTCTCAAGGCACTCGTGTTTGCTGACAGTGTGGATTAGGAGAATCCGCAGTTGGAAAGGTTGGTCTCGAAGCTTTCTGTCCCGTTTCCTCTACAGCAGACCCTGATTGAACCTAGAGTTCACTTGTTCTTCGTTTCGTCAAAGACCAGTTCGACGACTACCGCGAATCCACGATTGGTGCAGCATTCTTGACACAGACCATATCACTTGACGAGAGCACGACGGTGAAGTTTGAAATCTGGGACACAGCTGGTCAAGAACGGTACAAGTCCCTGGCGCCCATGTACTATAGAAATGCAAATTGCGCCGTGGTGGTGTACGATGTCACTCAAGCGGTAAGCGATTCAATCTAGCACACCCGTACAATCTTTGACGTTGCTACAGTCATCGCTAGACAAAGCAAAATCTTGGGTCAAAGAACTGCAACGGCAGGCAAACGAGAACATTGTTATTGCCTTGGCCGGCAACAAGTCCGATATGGTTGCCGATAGTCCCGACAAGCGTGCGATTGAAACGGCTGATGCAGAAGCATATGCTCGAGAGGCTGGATTGCTGTTCTTCGAAACCTCTGCGAAGACATCGACCAATGTCAAGGAGCTCTTCACAGCCGTCGCGCGAAAACTACCGTTAGATCAAGCTGGCCCAAGAATGCGAGCAAATCCAAGGCCAGGCGTCGATTTGAGGCCAGAGGCCAGCAACACCCAAGGAGCAGGCCCATGCAGTTGCTGATGTTTTCCGCCGTCATATTGTTTCCTGCGTTACCATTCTCAGCCATGCGCCAAGGTCCGCTGTCAGCGTCACCCATGTTTAGATGGTACTTGGAGTCTTGTTCACTGCTAGGTCGGGGCCTGGTCGAGTGATCTTGACCATTGGCGCTGGGGTGTATTCGTTAGCATTCTATACCATAATGATGACAAACCCCTCAGATCTCTCTGTCCAACATGGTAAATTCACTCTCCGATCTGGTTGTGTTTGTGTTGTAGGTCCTCCTTGGCGGCTTACTCAGCACAGGCCTATTTCCTTCTTCCTTGCTAGTCTGCGTAGATAGCTTCTTCTTCATACACTCATTCATCAGTTTGGGGTAGCAGTAGTATTAGATCCTCATGCTCCGGCAAAGGAGGTCTTGGCAGGATATTGGTCGGCAAAGCTTATCCTGAAGCTCCAGAAACTCGAGCTCATTCAACCTCACCCTTCAGCTTTGTAAAGCTGTCCATGGCCACGCAGCCCGTCATGCTGCGTATCGCTGCAGCTCCGGGTCAGCGGCTACTGCTTGCATCAATCGCATCTCGTTCGACTGCTCAATGGCTTTCGAAGTCTGCCAAACAAGGCAGATTACTTGGGCAGGTAAGAAATTTCGCAACAACATTTACCATCGGTCGCTGACAGGCTTCTGTGATTTCAGCGCTCCCTCGCAGACGTTCGAAAAGGATCGTCCAAGTCGCAAGATTCCCCGATTCTACGCTCTGATCCGGCCTTCCTCCCAGGATCACAAAGCTCTGCCGCGACGACGAAAGTTCCACTACCTCCAGGCCCTATCAATCCTACGCCAGGCAATGCGCCGACACCAGCGACGCCAGCAACGTCAGCGTCCTCTGCGACCATTCCTCCCGACAATGTGCCCTTGACACCCCCACCACCCACTAAAATTCAAACCTCGCCGCCGATCACGATTCCGCCTCCTTCTAGTGCTCCTCCAAAATCACCTGCCTCTTCACCTCCACCACCACCCCCAAAACGGAAACGCCGCGGGTTGAGATTCTTACTTTATTTGCTATTGTTTAGTGGGCTTAGCTATGGCGCAGCGGTTTTCTATGCGCTCAAAAGTGACAACTTTCATGACTTCTTCACGGAATACGTGCCATTTGGAGAAGAAGCCGTTTTGTACTTTGAGGAACGATCCTTCCACCAGAGATTTCCCAATGCCCGCATTAATCAGAACCGAGTCCCTGCATCGGCCCAAAGAGATGGCAACAAGGTTACCATTCCTTCCAAATCTGGTATATCATGGAGGGTATCTGACGAAGTAGAGGCGGAAGGGAGTGATTTGTCACAAAGGGGACGACATATGAGTGCATTGGACGCCAACAAGCCAAGCAAGGTCGAAGTCAAGAACGCGCAACAAGCGCCAAATCAAGCAGGTCAGAAGGAGAAGTCGGTTGCGGTAGATGCCGCGAAACAGAGCTCAACCGCACCAAAGCCTGCTCCACCTCCTCCTGTTCCAGAAAAGAAGCCCGAGAAGAAACCGGAAACGAGACCCGCAGCATCTGCAACCCCGAGTCCAAAGTCAGATCCCAGACCTCCGGCAATTGCTCCAGTATCTCGATTGTCGCCGTTAGAAGTACCCCATGCGGAGGAGCCTCTTGTGCAAGAACTAGCAAAAGTGGTAAATGATCTCATTACAGTGATCAATGCTGATTCCGCCGGTGCATCAAATAAATACTCTGGCCCCATCGCTAAGGCGAAGGACTCTCTTGCTTCGATAGGCGCTAAGATCAACGCTCTTAAACAAGCGGAGCGACAAGCGGCAGAAGAAAAGATCAACGAAGCTCACCGTAAATTTGATGAAAGCGCAAAGGAGCTGGCCAGGAGGATTGACGCAGCTCGCGGCGAAGAGCTTGCACACTATCGAGAAGAGTTCGAATCGGAAAGAGAGAAGCTGAGTCGTAGCTTTGCGGACAAGCTCAGGACCGAGGTCGATCGAGCACAGCAAGTGTCTGAGCAGCGAATCAAAAACGAGCTGACGGAGCAGGCGATTGATTTGAAGCGCAGGTTCGCAGCTGACGTCAAATCACTAGTAGAGAAGGAAAGAGACGGACGGTTGTCAAAGATTTCAGAATTGAGCACAAACGTCGATGATTTGCAAAAACTGACCAGTGACTGGAATGGGGTCATCGACACCAATCTTGCAACTCAGAAACTTCAGGTTGCTGTTGATGCTGTGCTATCATCGATTTCTCGAGCTACAGCCAATGAAAGCCGGCCCAAGCCGTTCCTCAATGAATTAGCCGCTTTGAAGGAGGTCGCCAACGGAGATCCGGTTGTCGATGCTGCAATTGCCTCGATGGATCCGACTGCCTACCAACGAGGGATACCTTCACCTGCACAGCTCATCGACCGTTTTCGCCGTGTATCGTCCGAAGTCAGGAAGGCGTCTCTTCTTCCCGAAAATGCTGGTGTGGCCTCCCATGCCGCAAGCTTGGTCTTGAGCAAGCTTATGTTCAAGAAACAGGGTCAACCGCAGGGTGGAGATGTGGAAAGTGTTCTAACGAAGGCAGAGACGCTCCTCGAAGAGGGAGATCTAGACGGAGCCGCACGAGAAATGAATACACTCCATGGCTGGGCTGGAGTCCTCAGTAAAGATTGGTTGCAGGAGTGTCGAAAAGTGCTTGAAGTGAGACAAGCTCTTGATGTAAGACGTGTTCCTCTAACCTCCAAGACCCTTTCACTGACAGATCCGCCAGGTGATCGAGACAGAGGCAAGATTACAATGCTTGCGAGTGGAGTGAAGGCGTTGATGAGTGGTGCAAAGGCGGAAGAGCAATCTTCTGTCATCTCTGTACATAGGCCTGCAACTGCTGTACCGTGGGAAACTTAGATCATCGCTGGCGAAATTATGCCCACAAAGCATGATGTATATCATTGCCTGCCGAGCCGGTCAGTTACCTCCATCCGCTGTACTCTTCGAGCTATGCCCGAGTGGAAGAGCCTATGAGTCCATCTACCAAGATCTCTTTAGTCGTAGCGTTCCTCCAATCATACGTCTCTGATCACGTCGTAGTCTTCAAGTCTGTTGTCGTCAATGCGAGTTCGGATCGTAAGCTTTAAAGCGTAGAAAGTGTTGATTGAACGAGTGTTATCGTCATGGCCGCGCATCCAGAGTTGCGCCAAGGCATGTGCCCTTCCGGTCAACCTCACCGGACGAACGGATTCATCTGCCAGTATTCAACCTGAACTTGACAGGTAGTAGCAGAGATGCAGTGAAGGATGCTTTGCTTTCCTGATGTTTGAGGATAGGTTCCTCCCTCGGTTCCTCTGCCCTCGATGCGTCCCCCGGATCTAACTGCGTCGCCTTCGCGGTAGCTGCACGTTAATGTCTTCGGACCCTGCCAGCCCATCTGGGAGTTCTGACCACTCACTTCCCACATTCAACGGGCCGCGAGATACATCCACCGGCTCCGTGCAAGCCGAATCCAGCGCATCAGGGAGTCCGCGTACTCGACGCAGCGATCCTCAGTCAAAAGAGAATCCTGAGTCCGTCTTAGATCGAGCGTCGAGCGCGCATCAAACCAAGACAAGCTACAAAAATGGGCCAGGCAATCATGAAGCACTGACATCGACAAAGAACCGAAATTCTAGTGCCTTTCTGCTCGACTCGACGAATGCTCCCTCCCGCCTAGCGTTCCCGTCGCGCTCCAAGACCGATGCATTAGATGTCAAGGGGAAGGCGAAAAGAGACGGCTCTGGATTGATAATCACCAAGAGGAGAAATCGGCATTCTCATAGATCATCTATAGGAAGCTCTCCTCTGGCCACCAAGGTCTCGGCGTTGGAGGACGATGCAGATGTGCGTACAGGCAGTCTTGCCCAGGATGGCTCAGACACGCATCGTTCTGGAGTCTCGGGAAGTATCAGCACAAACAGTCCTACACTTCAAGGCGGATCGCAGACAGTGGCCTCAACATCGGAGCCAACGCCAGTCGGCTACGACACCGATCCAATGCAAATCGTGATCCTTGCATTGTCTCTTAGTGCAGGAAGACGAAGACAGATTTCTGGTATGCGAATCGCCTATGGCGAGCCTGGCATCAGGCGCTCGACGTCTACGGCCCACAGCAGCTATGCACGAGCTGCTCGGCCTCAGAGCAGTCTTGGACATTATCTCCAATCGGAAAGGCAATTCTCTCGCAACATATCTCCTCAAGCTCAGGGACATGGTCAGACGACGCCACTGAAAACGTATGAGAAGCCAACTGAGGCAGCTGGCACACACCTTCAACCTTTTACTACTGAAGAAGCGTATTTCGATCTTCAAGATGATCTACATGATGTGTCGGACGCTACCTTCAACCGAGTACAGAAAGCAAAGGACCATTTTGAGTTACTGTACGAGCACCGCCGCATACTGGCTCATCTACCGCCGCTTCGCGGATCGAGCCTAGCAGTTCGAAAATTGGATGGTGAAGGTAGGGCTTACAATCCTCTTCAATATGCACGAAATCGGAAAGTTCGTTTTCAGGAGAAGAAGCCCGTTGAACGTAATGCAGAGGGGTGGCATGATGTTCAGCAGGTCCGGGCCTGGGTCAATGCGATAATTGAAGGGCACACTGAGCTTCGAAACGAGCCCGATGAATGCATTCGCCTGCCCGAATTGCCCCCTCATCATACAGAAGCACACCAAGAGAACAAAGACCCGATGGAAGTGGATTCCGCAAGCTCAAGACCGCGTAAACGCGATGTAGATCAGATTTCAAAGCCTCGCCGACCCCGATCAGATTGGGTGGTATCACCAGGGGATCTACTGGCGGATGTTTACTGGCTCGAACAAGGATTAAACAAGACCAAGATAGAAGACAGAGATGGAAACAAGACGTACCCGTGGAACACTGAGTTGAGATATACAGGTTGGCGTAACAGGACTCCAGCACAAGGCCAAGGGCCGCAACAATCATCTCGTCCACCTGAAGCAGAGGAAAACAGCAAGCCTGCATTCTCCGGCCCTGCTGCTCTGCCGGAGCTACCAACTTTCACTTCGACTAGTCGCAAAGGGAAACTTCGAGGGCGAGCACGCCGCCGCGAGACAAAGCCCAAAACAGACTCGGGTTCAGAGACGTCCGATAGTGAATCACAGAAAAAACGGAAGCGGCTACGGAGCACTCTGATTCGATCGCTTAGTTGGTCAAGCACATCAGATTCTGATGATGAGAAAAGCTCTCGGACCCAAGCGAAGGCTGGAAAGAGGGGGATCGAGGAATCCGCCGCCGAGAGTGGTGCACTTGATCACAACATCCAGAAGATGCTGGATCGCGATGCGAGGCACTCTCCACGCTCGTTGGCAGCAGAGAAGCCGCGAAGGTCTGCGGATCGATCTCGCTCGACCACGAAAAATCATTTTCGGCACCGCTCACGGATTACATCTAGCAGAGAACGAGCATCTTCCAAAAAGCGCAGAGATTCCGATAATCTGCTAGAGTCCCTCCGCAATAGCTTGGACAAGCGGCGCCACTCTCGTCCAAGTCTAGACGCTGAAAGACCGGGACGAGCGTCGCTGGACTATGACACCACAGCTCACAGCTCTCCGTCCCCCCACCATTTCCCCAGCATAGCGATCAATCTGTCACCACCGCCTAGTAGATCACCGTCCCCAACGAAGAAAGTATTGCCTTCTCGCATTAACCCATTCCGTGATCGAAATCAAAGCAAGCAGCGTAACGGGATTGATGCTGCGGACTTCGCAGAAGTGCAACCCTTGCCATCACTACAACAAACCACCAGCGAAACAGACAAGGAATCGAGCCTCCTCAACCTAGGGTCCCGAGACACTAGTCCAATGACGAAGCAGCATGCAAGACGTACTTCAGAGACGAGCATTACTCGTGGTGATTCGCAACGCACTCATAGCACTACTTCGAAAACCTCTGCGAAAACACCAAATAGTCCAGATGCTGCGTCGCGAATTCGTGGGATCTTCAAGGGCGGACGAATTGCCGAGCTCGTAGGGAACGAAGTTTCTCGTGTCGGTGACTTCATATGGAAGCGGGAGCCTCCCTCAACGACCCGCACATCTTCTTCTGCATCAAGTGCTGAATCCCAGCATGGCTCGGATACAGAAGAGGAACCACAGGCGAATGGGAGCCTGTTGAAAAGGCTCCCTCAACCTCACTCCAAGCGCCTTTCTTCGTCTATCGAGGGCACTGGCAAAAACGTCTCATCAGGTCCACTTCGAACCGCTCTTGATGCTGGAGACAACCCATCGTATTTTATGAGCAATTTGCCCAGCTTCACTTCTCCATTCCAGAAGGACCGTGAAGTGCAGGAAGAGCGCGGCCGTGCAGCTTTGCTGGGTCCTGACTCAGCCCCTCCGCATGCTCGAGGGGGCTTAGATCACATCTCCATGGCTGCTGCACATCATCGATCACTTTCGAAATCACCACGCCTCGACCGCCTTGCTCCCCCAAAGCTCAACATCTCCCGCTCGAACTCTCCTGTGAATTCGCATGATGGCCGTCGTGGAAGCTATGATCTTGGCAAGGCCTTGTCGTTCCCTCGTCCGGCAAGTGCTTCAAGAGGTCTCAACCATGCTCTTGGTCCGTCTCAAGCAGATCCACCGGTCACTGGTCTTACTGGTCTCAAAGCCTCCAGCTCCGGCGCAGACCTAAGCAAAAACTGGGATCCCTCAGCACGAGACGCCTCCACCGAACGTGCATCCACCATCGTAACCAAGAAAGACATAGCGCGTGCACGGGCGCTTTTACTCTCCTCTGGCGCCAAAGCCCGCCAGATCTCCCTGCGAGCTCACTCGATCCGACCCCAACCGCCACAATTTCTTCTCGATACCCTCGAATCGCCTACGCTGGAAACACTGGATTCGCTACGCGTCCCTCGCAAAGAAGAGCACTCACTCGCGGCCCGTAACCTCATCTCAACACTAACCATCCAATCCGCCACCTTCCGCAAATCCCTCGAGCACTTCACCAGTACCACCTGTCCCTCACTGCATACCTCCCTCCAAGCCCTCGACGACCTCGTCGAGAACACTCTAACGCCCCGTGTCCGTGCCGCGGCAGACGAGAGCGGCGAGTTGAGTATGAAGCTGACGACCACCTCTACGCTTGCGGTAAAGGGGTTGAATGATGCGGTTGAGGCGGCGATGAGGCGGAGACGGAGGGGTCCGCTCAGGTGGTTGAGAAGGTTCGGGTATGGGATCGTGGAGTGGTTGGTTGTGGGATTGTTGTGGGGGATTTGGGGGGTGGTAAGTCTTTTTCGGGTTGTGGTTGCGGTTGGGACGGGAATTTATAAGGCGGCGAGGTGGTTGTTCTGGCTGGATTGAAGGGGATTGTGAACACGCCCTTTACTCATTTTATTGGGGGAAAGGTAGGGAGGCTTTGTGAGATATCGAGGGGGGCATTTGAAGGATTTTCCAGGCAGATCGTATATCTTTTCTTGTATCACCCTTTTCGTTCAGAGATTGCTAGATCTTTGGTTTGTTCAAGACGGCATAGCGAGGCGTTTTCCTATATATCATCGGTGTCTCTTAACGCCAGATAAGTTTGCATGGTGCTTGTTCCTACGCGAAGAGTTCTACGGCAACAATCTACATTACACTTTTACAACTCATATTCCTTCGAACCAAGCGAATGTCGGGAATTGCTTCCCAATTGTGGTTAAATAAATGTCTTTATGTGGGCTACTTATTTCTTACTGACACTTGGGCTTTAGGTGACCATATTAAACTGGCTTAAATCGTGGGCGTGAGATACTGTAGGCTTTGGACTACGCCTTTTCGCATATGCATAAACTTGGGATTTGTCGACTTGAGTAAGTAGGAATGTTAGTAGAGAAATATGACCACGAACTTATATCTGGATTGTTCTCGGAAACTTGAGCTAACCACAGAAACGCCCTTTCGACTATGAGTCGATTTTCACAGCGACGCCCAGTTGGAAGTCTCTGTTCGGAAGAGCAATATGTGCTCATGTTTAAGCACGAGACTGTCATTTAAATATTGTGTTCTCGTTGCAGCGGGATATCGTCGTTGCAGCGGGATATTGTCTCTACGAGCCAGGGAACGATGGCATTCTTCCATGACCATAGCAAGTTTAGAGGACGGCCCGGACGAATTAGGCCATCTATGCCAACGTTTGGAGAGCGTAGTGGGATTGGCGTAATTCGCTGGATTGCAGGCAAAGATGGTGAGCTTAAGGGGATGAAAGTAGGGCATGTGTCATAGCAAAGCCGTATGCCCCAGAGGATTCTGGTTGGTGTGTCGGAGTAGAGTAGAGCACAGCAGAAGCCACGTTTGTAGCCCTGAACATGGAGGCATTTGACTTCGGAGTAGAGCCGGGCTGTGTAATAATATTTCATTTGTGTTTTGAGCAACGTGCAGGATAAGACTGGGATCAGAGATGTTAGCTCGGACTTTCGCAAGAGCAATGTCCTGATGTCAGGTAAAGCGATGAACCATCCCAGTGTTACTAGAGCAATTCTCCATCTTATTCTCAAGCTTCGATCATCGGAAAGAGTTCGTCGAAGACTGCCCTCGCTTCTGGCCTCAGTAGAACCATCTTCGCGTTCGGATCCGCCCTCTTCCTTGGGTTTTTTGCGAGAGAAGCCTCCCTCTCCTTTGTCGCACGTTTCTCCTTCATCAACTGTTCGTCTGCCCCTTGCAGAATATTTGCTAGCCGTGCGTCAGATGGAAGGTCCATCAGAGAAAGAGTCCAGTCATGGGCACTGTGTGTCTTTCCGAAGTGATCTTTCAGCTTGCTGAGAGATTCGGGTCTTGTGTGCATCGCAGATTGGGGAATGTCTGGATTTCGTTTGCAAAAACCGCAACTGAATGCGAGGGTAAAATCCTCATTTACCACCTGTAAGTTTGGTAGGCAAGCCATGAAATCAGCTAGAGGTGGTTTGGCTGTTCCATGTACCATAGCATATCGATCGAGGGCATAACGCAATGCAATTCGCATCTGGCACGTTACATTCAGTGTCGTCGGTCGAAGTTTTGCCGCTGCATAGGTCAAATTGGCTCCAAAGTCTACCGCACCAATTTCAGAGTTGTCAAAGGGTCGACGGTTGGAGAACGCGGGTATGATTTCCGGAAGAGCGACTGGTATGTAGGCTACCTCCGCATCAGCCAACCACTTCCTCTCTTTGCTGACCATCTGATGCGATGCAGCGATGGGCAGATGTTTCGGCCACTCCACGGTATACCAAGGAAAGTCAATGTAGTAAAGGGAACCGTCGAATGGACGGTACAGCTTATGGAAGTCTTGCCCTTCCGCAACATATATTGCGTGCTTCTCGTGAAGATGCTGAAAGACAGCGTCAAATGTGTACCGAGTCGTGCAATCTTTCCTGACACACCCAACACACTTGAGCTTTTCTAGGC
>JAABUK010002135.1_pt1 | contig 36228 bp, 26 predicted proteins | sample 5559141 | NCBI WGS metagenome assembly JAABUK01 (sample SAMN10711869, study PRJNA513367) | rock metagenome | isolation source: Antarctica rocks | place: Antarctica: Victoria Land, Pudding Butte nord | collected 2016-01-03
ACCCTTTGTAATTAAGATTGTAGTTATCAACATTTTTAATTTATTAACAAAGAAAAAGAACCAAAAAGAAAGATAGTAATATTGATATTATTGTAATGTATAAATGAATACTGCAAATCTAAAGGCAGGTGGTCTTAATTCTTACCATTTCTCTTGCATTTTCCAGGACAGCGGCAGTTGGCTAATTGCGTTTTCTATAAAATTATCAGCCTTTCAGGCTTAAGAAATTAAGATGCGTTTGCCTTGTATTTTGACTGTTTTAAAACAGTTTAACTCCTTTGCAGGTGGTCTTAATTCATTACCATTTCTCTTGCATTTTCCAGGGCAGCGGCAGTTGGCTTTTCACCGCTCAGCATTTGTGCAATGACACTTATCCGTTCATCTTGCGAAAGCAATCTTATGTTCGTTTTTATTGCATCCTGTTTTATTTCTTTGTACACATAAAAGTGTGCATCTGCTTTGCCTGCAATCTGCGGCTGGTGCGTTATGGTTATTAACTGCCGGTTTGCTGCCAGATCTTTCATAATAAAGCTGACCTGCTTGGCTGCTTCTCCTGAGATTCCGGTGTCTATTTCATCAAAAATAAGTGTAGGTAAATCAACAGATTGTGCTACCAGCGATTTTATGCAAAGCATCAAACGACTCAGTTCTCCGCCGCTTGCTACTTTTCGTACCGGCTCAAAGCGGTTGCTTTTGTTTGCATCAAATAAAAATTCTATCGCATCACTTCCAAAAGCATTTATCGGTGCAGATTTTACTTCGACTTTTAATCTTGCATTTGGCATCCCGACCTGGTGCAACAGTGCATTTACTTTTTGTTCGAGGCCAGGTATTTCTTTCTGTCTGCGGGTTGAAATATTTTTTGCAATATTTTCTGCCTTTTGCAACAACTCTTTTACTTCCTTTTCTTTCTCTGCAATATTTTCATCAATATTTAAAACAGCTTCCAGTTTTTGAGCAAGTTCATTTCGTATCTCTATAAGTTCACCGGTCGTTTTTACGCCATGCTTTTTTTGCATTTTATAGCCTGCGGAAAGTCTTTCATTTACCTGGTCAATCCTTTGCTGATCAAAATTTACATGATCGTTTACAATATCAACTTCATCAGCAATATCCTGCAGTTCTATCTGAGCGCTTTGCAGCCTTTTTACTAATTCAGGAAGGCTTGCATGATAATCAGAAAAGGGTTGCATTTGGTTGATAAGCAGCTTTAATTGTTGCACAACAGGCTGTTCACTTTCCTTCAATTCAAAATATACTTTAGATAAAGCAGTTTTAATTCCTTCGAAATTATTTAGCAGCTTAAGTTCTGTTTCCAAATCTTCCAGTTCATTTTCAAGCAGGTTAAGCTGGTCAAGCTCATTAAAAATATATTGATGATAATCAGCCTCTTTTTGAAAGGTTTCTTTTTGCTTCAGCAAGTGGTCAAGCTCAGTTCTCTGCTTTTGCCATTGACGAAAATTTGCCTGAAATGTTATTAATAACGCTGCATTTCCTGCCAGGCCATCCAGCACCTGTCTTTGAAAATCACTGTCACCTAATTCCAATGTATCAAACTGCTGATGAAGATCAACAAGCAGGGAAGCGAGCTCTTTGAGTTGCTGCAATGTTGCCGGTGTGTCATTAATAAAACCTCTTGATTTTCCGCCTGCAGATATTTCCCGCCGCAACACCAGCTCATCTTCCCGGTCAAGTTCATTATCATTTAAAAATCTTTCAACATCCTTTTTATCATTTACAGAAAAAAATCCTTCTACAATACATTTTTTGTCCCTGTTTTGCAGCATTGCTGTGTCGGCTCTTTCACCTAAGATCAGGCTCAGCGCACCGATTAATATACTTTTACCAGCGCCTGTTTCACCTGTAATTACGTTAAGGTCAGATGAAAAACTGATGTGTATTTCATCAATAATAGCAAAGTTCTGTATGTGCAGCTTCTTTAGCATAAGTAAAGATAGTTGTGATAATAATCAGGAAAAACTTAAATAAAAAATCTGTTGAAAAACTATTGATAACCATTATTAATATAAAGCTTTTATTGAAGAAACCCGAAATATTGTAACTTTATTCTTATGAGCACAACCTTGCTTCATACACCTCCGCGCGCTATCCTGGAAGTCTTTGAAAGCCTCCCTGAAGGAACACGTTGCGAGGTAATAAATAATACGCTGGTAATGTCGCCATCTCCCCTTGATTCGCATCAAAAAATCTTGGGAAAGATTTTTATAAAACTGTTTTTGGCTGTTGAGAAAAATAAGTCAGGAGAATTAAGAATAGCACCTTATGACGTTCATTTTGATGAAGAAAATATTTTTCAACCTGATATTATTTTGATTGCCAATGAAAATACACACCTGATAAACGAACGTGGATTTTTTGGTGCTCGCGCTTAATCATAGAAATTCTTTCTCCGTCTAATGCCCGTTTTGATAAAGAAGAAAAAAAGCATGTTTACGAGAAATTTGGTGTAAAAGAATATTTTTTCATTGACCCTTACGAAAAAGTTGTAACTCGGTTTCTATTGAAAAATAAGGAATTTGTCCTTTCAGAAACAAAAACCGGTATAATCAATTCAAAAGTATTCGGCTTTACTATCCGCTTTTAAAAAAGGCAGTAACAAGTTCTGATAGTTTATTTTTCTTTATTTAAATCATTGTTGTTTAAATTCACAAAACCCCCGCTTCCCTGATCCTTGCAATCCTGCAATACATAATCAACGTAATCTGCGATTTCTAATTCGCGATCCCTACGATCCTTTGCACCGTGCAATTCCTGCTTTTGCTCTCTGGTCAAGTGAATCTTTGTATTCATGATCCCCCATATCCAGGCATTGCTGAAAAGATGCGGCGGCCAACGTTTTTTGGTTGCGCCTCTCATAAATATAACCTATTTGCAAGGCAGCCCTCGCTGCATAATATTCTGTACGGTCTTTTCCAAGCCGGATGGCTGTTTCATAAAACTGAATTGCTTCATCATACTTTCCCATATCGTCATAAATTCGCGCCATGCGATATGCATATTCAAGCTTTTCTTCAGGTTTTGTAAAATCATCCATTGTTTTTCCATGCAATATTGCTAAAGCTTCCTTTTGATATCCGCCATCATTCAGTATCCGTGCTTTAAGTAAGGTCTCATCGGGCCATAATGCTTTTTTTGCATCACGATAAGCTTTTTTGTCTGCATCACTGTCTGTATTTCCTTTTTTTATTGTAAGCAGGCGATATTTTTCCGCTTCCGCTTTATTGCCTTTTAAATAATATGCCCAGCTTAATTTTTGCAATACATCTTTTACATAAAATTGCCCTTTAAAAGTGTCTATAAATTTTTCAAAGCTTACAATTGCGTCGTCCAGTTGCAGCTTGTGATATTTTACGTAACCCATTTCAAAATCCCATGCGGCAGTTTGCATATATTCGGGCGACATATTCCGTTGCTGTATTACTTGCCGTGCGTATTCGGTTTGTTTACTATTGATGGCAAGATTTGCAGCGAGGTAAGCAAACAGGTGATTATTAACGATGTCTAACTTTCTTGACTGAATCAATTCAAAAACTTTGTCCGGTTTGTTTTCAATATAAAACACAAGGTAACAGTAGTAAAAAGTTGCTTCATTTGCAAACAGTTTTGCCAAATCATTCTTACTGTTTATGAAGCTTTGCATTAGTTGCATACCGTCATTTACAGAGCCCTTCATTCCTAACAGGTTTGTAATCCATTTGTACCCTTCGGGCACTGTTCCTATTACTACCTGCAGCGGGCCATATAGCATTTTATCAGGCTCAAAAGCAGGATATAAACTCTTGTTTTCCTTTATTTGAGAATTGGCTTTTTTAAAATCCCAGCCTGCGCTGTATCTTTCTCCGAACTTTATTTTAACTGCTGCCCGTTGCAAATAAGTCAAACCTTTGCTGTACCTGTAAAAAGGATCGTTATGAGGGCCGGAGTCAAAAGCTGCAAGACTTTTATCAAAATTCCCCTTTCGCAACCGGTATTGCGCAGAGTCTTCATTGAAGAATAAAACAAAAAAGTCTATATATCCTTCTAAAAGATTGGGAATCAGGTTATCAGGATTTTCATTGCGTGCTTTATCAATCAGTTCCATACCATGAGTAAGCTTCAGTTGGATTATTTCTTTATAAGCTAACCTGCACGTCGTATCAAAAACATAGACTTTTTGTGAAAATGAAGCAGTAAAGAAAAAACAAACAAAAATTAAAATTAATATTCTCTTCATTTCTGATGTAATAAATATAAGTTAAGCCAATAGAAAAAGGGTACAAAGAGTACCCTTTTTTATCAATTAATGCAAACTAATCAGTATAATTATTTAGTTTACAACGCTGTTGTACAACTCTTCGTCAACAAAGATTCTGCCGCAATTTTCACAAACCAAAATTTTCTTATGCTGCTTTATTTCGCTTTGTCTTTGAGGCGGAATAGCATTAAAACAACCCCCGCAAGAGTCTCTTAAAACCGGTGCAACCGCCAGGCCATTGCGATAATTGTTGCGGATACGGTCGTAAGAAAACAGAAGCCTTTCATCAAGAGCGCGCCGGGCTTCGCTGCTTAGCTCTTTGTAATGGTTTTCTTCTATTTCTGTATCAGCAATAATTTTTTGCAATTCACTTTTTTTATTATTCAACACACTGTCTTTGCTTGCTATTTGTTTTTTTGCACCTTCAAGCAATTTTATTTTCTCTGCTATTTCTTCATTAGCATCTTTTATGTGTTTTTCAGCAAGCTTCACTTCCAGGTTCTGCATTTCCATTTCTTTATTAATGGCTTCAAACTCGCGGTTGTTTTTTACATTCTCGCTTTGCTTTTCATATTTTTTTACCAGCGCCTCAGATTCTTTAATTGTTTCTTTTTTCTTTTCAATAAAATCCGAAATGCCATTAATTTCTTCTTCTATCCGCGTTTGTCGTGCATGCAAACCTGTTATTTCATCCTCGAGATCACTCACTTCCATTGGCAGTTCGCCCTTCAAAATACTAATTTCATCTAATTTCGAGTCATCTTTTTGAAGCTTAACCAGTGCGGTCAATTTTTCTTCTACAGAATAGTCTTTAACAATAGCCATATTATTTTTATAAATTTTTAATGTTTTATGATTTAAGAGAGCAGGTTATTTTTTTGGTAACCGGCAATGAATCTCTATTAAACATTGTTGCGTCGCACTCTTGTACAGTAACAAGAAATTCAGCTTTTCTCATTTTGTATTCTTTTAAGCGATTTTTAAAACCATTTAAGAAGATTATATAAAGTAATTAACCGGATTGGTTTTCACCGTACTTTTTAAGACGGCAAAGGTAGTAATTTTTACATGCAAAAAATCATACAGCAACTCCACCGTAAATTGCTCACTTTCCCAATGGCCGATATCGGCAATTACTATCCTGTTCTCAGCATCAAAAAACTCATGGTATTTTACATCTGAAGTGATGTAAAAATCAGCGCGGGCAGCTAAAGCATTCCTGATTAAAAAACTTCCGGCTCCGCCGCACAAAGCCACTTTTTTAACCTTTTTTTTCAATAAAGGCGTGTGCCGTATAATCTGCAGATTAAACTGTTGTTTCACCAATTGTAAAAATTCAGCCTCATCCATTTCTTCCTGCAGGTCACCTGTTAAACCACTTCCAACATCATTCAAAGAATTGTTTAAAGGAACAAGATCATAAGCGACTTCTTCGTAAGGATGAGCTTCCATCATTGCGGCCACTACTTTTTCTTTGAGGTAAGCCGGAAATATCACTTCTATCTTTTCCTCGGGCGACACTTCTCTTTTGCCTGCTTCACCTGCATACGGATTCGTTCCTTCACCAGGCGTAAAAGTCATTGTTCCCTGAACATTAAAACTGCATTCACTATAGTTTCCGATTGTGCCCGCTCCTGCTTTAAAAATCGCTTCTCTTAGTTTTGGTGCATCTTCAATTGGTACATGCACGAATAGTTTCATTAGTGTATTTTGCCTGGGTAATAGTATGTTCCTGTTTTTCAGATTAAGCTTATCTGCCATTCTTCCATTTACTCCGTTTAATAAATTATCGAGGTTGGTATGAATGGCATAAATGGCAATATCGTTTTTAATAGCAGTAATAATTGCCTTTTCAACATAATTTTTGCCCGTAATTTTTTTGAGCCCCCCAAAAATTATCGGGTGATGCGCAACTATGAGATTGCAGCCTTTTTCAATTGCTTCCAAAATCACCTCTTCTGTTGCATCTAAAGTGCATATAACTCCTGTACATTCCAGCGAAGAATGACCTGTTATCAATCCCGCATTATCATAACTCTCCTGGTAAGAAGGCGGCGCAAGCTCGTCAAGTAATTGAACAATATCTTTAATTCTCACGGTTTTGTCTTAAGTATAAAAAGTTTTAGCCAATACAGAATTTGAGGTACTAAGGATTTCAAATTGTCGCTTCTGTCACAGCAAGCCATCATTGCGAGGAGGAACGACGAAGCAGTCTGGTGATAGAATAGACAGACCGATAATTGCAGAACAGATTGCTTCGTTCCTGCCAATGACGCGTCTTGCCAACAAGTAAAAGACGACCATTTGAATGCACTCATACCAACTTATATTATTTACAACCGCATCATACTAAGAACGGATATAAAGAAAAGCCTTGCCTAAATATTCAATAATATCTCCTGCAATTAAAGCTTCCTGCGATATATGTTGGACGGCAATATCGGCAGCAAGCCCGTGAATAAACATTCCCATCAGGCAAGTTTCTTTAGATGAATAACCCTGAGCCAAAAGACCTGCAAGTATCCCTGTAAGCACATCGCCGCTGCCGCCGGTAGCCATACCGGGATTGCCGGTACTGTTAAAGTAAACTTCTCCATCAGGGCAAACAAGCGCACTGTTATGCCCTTTTATGATTATGTAAATGAAAAGCCTTTGCGCATGTTGTCTGGCAATATGTATTTTTTCAGGCTGATTTGCTGTCTTTCCAAAAAGCCGCTCAAATTCTTTGGGATGCGGACTAAGAATACTGCCCGGCGGTAACTCATTCAGTAATTCCTGGTTTACGGAAAGTATGTTTAAACCGTCGGCATCAATTACAACCGGTTTATCAAAATGTGCCAGCACAGCTTGCAACAGCATGGCGCCTTCCTTTTGAGTTCCAATTCCCGGGCCAATTCCGATTGTCGTATATTTTGACCAGTCAGAGGCTTCAATTTCTGAATGAGCCATTGCCATAGCTTCCGGCAGTGCGGTTTGAATTATTGAAAATTGTTCTTCAGGTATCATGCTGCTTACCAATCCTGCGCCGGTACGCAAGCATGCTTTTGTGCACATAACAGCAGCACCCATTTTCCCTTTTTCTCCTGCAATAATCAGGGCGTGCCCGTAAGTTCCTTTATGTGCAAAATTTTTTCTTGGCTTGTATATTTGCTTTATCAATTTCAAATCTGAAAGTTGGTAAATTGAATCAACTGTTGCTAAATACGCCGGAAGCAAACCAATGTCAAGAACCTGTACGTCACCAAAAAAAGGCGCATTCTCCGGGAAAAGAAAACACAGCTTCAGGAGTTGAAAAGTGAGCGTATAATCAGCTTTTATTACCAAATCAGTATTTGTGGCCTTATCGCAAAACATACCGCTGGGCAAATCAACAGCAATAACAGTGGCACCAGATGCATTAATATGTTGCACCAAAGAAGCTGTCAGTCCTTCAAGCGTGCGATTCAATCCTGAACCAAATAATGCGTCAATAACGACATCACTATTAACAATTTCCGGCAAGAAACCAGTATTTTGAATAAGCTGTATCTTAACAGGAAAGGCGTGAAGCCTGTTAAGATTTGCCTGAAAATCGGCACTGCCCGAAGCTTCCGACTCCAATATGTAAACATTACAAACAATATTCTTTGCTGCTAACCGGCGGGCAATTGCCAAACCGTCGCCGCCATTGTTTCCTTTACCACAAAAGATTTTAAAAACTTTTTTTTCGAATCTCTCTTCTATCCATGCAGTGCATTTTGCGGCTGCCCGTTCCATCAAATCTAAAGAACTGACTGGTTCGTTTAATATAGTATACTCATCCCATTTGTGTATTTGTTCTGCAGATAATATTTTCATATATAATAGGGTTGTTAAATAACAGAATTAAATTAAAATAATAGTTTTTTTAGCAACCAGCTTTTTATTGCATTTTATCTTCACTTATCCTTGCCGCATAATACACTTTTAATTTATTCTCCAAAATAGTAATAATTCTATAAATTCGGTTCAAGCATTTAATCCCAGTTCAGACAGTTTTCAATTTGCTTTTTATATTTTACCAGTTCTTCGTTTTGCTGTTTTATAAATAAGTTATCTTCAAGGTTGCCTGTTACTTCGTTCATTTCTTCTTTGCTGTCATAGGTAATTTTTCTAAACGGGTTAGTATAGTCTTTTGCCCTTGACTGATAAATTTTCTTCGTCATCCATTCTCGTGTAGCGAGGGCAGCAGTAAATATATTTCTCCATTCTTCCCTTCCTGTTTTCTTAATCTGTACAGCTGTCACTGCCTGTAATGCTGCCAGCGAATGAGCAAGTTTTTGCATTGAATAGGAATTTGCCTGTTGCTGGTAAAAGGAGTGCAATGAATCCCACGACTTTATTTTACCATCACTTATTTTTTTGCTGATAATATCTATTTCAGAACGTGGTATTAACTGACCTCCAACATTTGTCCATTCGTTTAAACTATATTTACCAGGAAATGAATTTATTAAATTTTCATAACCAACTATTCCTTTTTCCATTATTTGATATAGCAATTCGTTTACACAATAAAACGAAACAAGATCTTTAAAGATGTGATAGCTTTTTACTATTTTAATAATAACTACTTTCCTTTTAGTATTTTCAAAACCATCTGCTACAACTTCCAGTTCTTCTGCTGCCGGGTCTCTGTCTTCGAGCAGTTGTTTTCCTTTAGTGACAACCTCATCATCTGTAAATTCTTTCCCAGGTTCATTTTTTTTATAAAAAGCTTTTCCTGTAATTTTTTGAAACAGTTTAATTGACTCTGTTATTTCATTAATGCTGTCCGGAGCAAGGTAATTATATTCGAGTTGCTGTATTCTATCTTTTCGCTTGTCACGGTCTTTGTACTTCCAGCTATTTCTTTCTAATGCGTACATGTTGTACATAAACCAATAAGCAGGCATTACAACAATCCTGTCCCTTGTTACATCATGGCTGATTAATGAAAAAGGGATAGGAATGTTTAGTTCTGCAGGATAATCACCTTTTGCAATCATAGTAAAGGTTGCAAATTTTGAATTGTGCTTAAGGCTTACACACAAGCCTGGCCAAAAACCTCTTCCCGCCACAATTTCTCCGTCAGCACTTCTGCTGTTATGGTTAGAACCAATAGTTGCCCCTGCGGGAATATTACTTTGACCCATCACTGTTGCTGCACATAAAAATGAATTATTATGATGCTGCTCGTGGGCAGGAAAAATAAGAGAGTTTAAAACTTCGCAACATGATATGGTTGAGTTGTTGCCAAGGTAAGAATTAATAAGGCGGGCGCCGTATTTCAACTGCGAATGATCTGCCATTACAAAACGCACTGCCTTAACGCCATAAAAGGCACGGCAGCCAAAACCCATAATGCCATTTACAATTTCACAGCCTTCACCTATCTGCGATTTGCCTTCTTCGCCAGAATTTATGGTGAGGTTTTTAAGCTTGTTGGCGCCTTTTAAATAAGCATCGGTACCAATCCAGACGTCTTTTATTATTTTGCAATTTTTTATTACAGTCCTGTCTCCTATTTTTCCATAATAACCTCTTTTTTTGTCAAACTTAGCTTCAGTAAATTCTTTAAATTTCTGAAGGAGCACTTCATTATCACGAAATTTTGACCATAAGTAAGCATCACCAGCCTGCATTCCGTTGAAAGGAATAACTTTTCGCCCCCCATTTTCATTGCAGACTTCCAGCCATATTCTTACCTCTTCTTCTTCACCATCTTTTACAATGCCATTACCAAACTTCGCATGGTTAGTAGTGACCAGCTCATTTACATTTGTAATAATCACTTCGCTGCCGATGATGTAATGAGAAAGGTAAGTTACATTATCAATCACCACATTATCACCAAAATCACAACTTATAATAGTTGAGTTGTACAAGCCGATCGGAACTTTCAAATCACTGAATTCAAGGCAAAAAGGTTCTAACTTACCTATTCTCACCAGACCAAAAAATTTACAGTTTTTTACCAATTCAGGATTAAAAGCGTCTGAAACTAAAATATTATTCCAGTTGTCTGATGTATTCCTGTTTCTTACTAACACTTCAATCTCGTAAGCGGAAAGCTGCAGGTAATTAATTCCGTTCTTATTTTGCACATTCCGCAGGAAATATTCATCTTTTCCTTGGGGGAGATACTCAGATGAAATAAAATCATAACCAAGAGATGCAATACTTTGTTTGCGGATATCATTGGTAGCTGCAGGCATAAAATGGGAAATTTATTTAAATATTCATTTTTTGTACAAGTAAATTAAACCACAAAGACATGAAGAACACAAAGTTGTACAAGGAAAATTTTGTGTTCCTTAGTGCCTTCGTGGTTCTATTCCACCGTTACAGATTTTGCAAGATTACGTGGCTTATCTACATCAAAACCTTTTGATATACCAATATAATAACTTAATAATTGCAATGGAACAACACTCAACAAAGGGGCTAGCGCTTCATCTGCATCCGGTACTAAAATGACATCATCTGTCATTTCTGAAATTTGGGTATCTCCTTCAGTTGCAATGGCAATTACTTTTCCTTTACGGGCTTTTATTTCCTGTATATTAGATACAATTTTTTCGTAGTATTTATCTTTCGTTGCTACAAATACTACCGGCAGGTTTTCATCTACCAGCGCTATCGGGCCATGCTTCATCTCTGCAGCAGGATAACCTTCGGCATGAATGTATGATATTTCCTTAAGCTTTAAAGCGCCTTCGAGAGCGACCGGGAAATTATATCCGCGACCGAGATAGAGAAAGTCTCTTGCGTCTTTATATTTTGTTGCTATAGCCTGTATGTTCTCCCGGGTTTCCTTTAATACCCGTGATACTTTATCAGGAATATTGCTTAGTTCTGTTAATAAATACAGGTACCTTTTGCTGTCAAGCGTACCTTTTGCAAAGCCTGTTTTAAAAGCCATCATCGCCAGCACTGCTAACTGTCCGGTAAAAGCTTTTGTACTTGCAACACCAATTTCAGGACCGGAGTGGGTGTAAGCGCCTGCATCACTCATACGGGCAATGCTGCTGCCGACTGCATTTACGACTCCAAATATAAAAGCGCCTTTTTCTTTTGCATTTTCAAGAGCTACGAGTGTATCAGCCGTTTCACCGCTTTGAGAAATGGCAATAATAACATCCCCTTTGTTTATAACCGGATTGCGGTAACGAAACTCACTTGCATATTCGACTTCAACAGGTATCCGGCACAAATCTTCAAACAGGTATTCTGCTATCAGTCCGGCATGCCAGCTTGTACCGCAGGCAACTATTACCATTCGTTGTGCATTTATAAATGCCGGTAAATGATTTTCAACTCCGCTCATCGTAATAGTGCCGCCGTCGGCATGTAACCGTCCGCGTAAACAATCAAAAATGGAATCAGGCTGGTCGTAAATTTCTTTAAGCATGAAATGATCGTAACCTCCTTTTTCTATCGCTGCCAGTTCCATATCAAGCTTTTGTATAAAAAGAGTTTGTTTTTCATTTCCCAGGTTTTTCAGAATAAGCTCATCAGGTTTTACGATTGCTATTTCATAATCGTTTACATACACGACTTCCTTTGTATATTCTATAATAGGAGATGCGTCTGAAGCAAGAAAATGTTCACCTTTACCTATACCTATTACCAACGGGCTTCCTTTTCTTGCCGCAATAATCGTTTCAGGATCATCTTCGTCCACAAGCAAAATGCAATAGGCGCCTACCACTCTTTTCAACGCTATCCGTAAAGCCTGTTCTGTAGTGCCATGATTGTTTTGCTTAATGTCTTCTATAAAATTCAGTAATACTTCGGTGTCCGTATCGCTTTTAAATTCGTAGCCTTTTTTAATAAGCTCCTGCTTTATAGAGGTATAATTTTCTATAATGCCGTTATGTATCATTGCCAGCTTGCCTCCGGCGCTTCTGTGCGGATGCGCATTCCGGTCGCTCGGTTCGCCATGAGTCGCCCACCTGGTATGACCAATACCAAGATGTGCATGCAGGTCTTTACCCATCACAAAATCTTCCAGTTCACTCACCTTTCCTTTTTTCTTATACACTTTCAAAGATGAATTTACTAATGCCACACCCGAACTGTCATAGCCGCGATATTCAAGTCTTTTCAATCCTTTTAAAATTACCGGGTAAGCTTCGCGTGGTCCGGTATAACCAATAATTCCACACATAATATTGAAATTTAGTTTGCAATATCCTTATTTTTAAATTATTAATTGGCATTAAAAAAACTAAAAGAATTATTGAAAAATGACAAAGCTTATAGATTTTTCAGTTGAATACTTGCTTGAAAACGAAAGAGTTTTGCTTCGGCCATTGCGTACAAATCACTATGACCATTTGATCAGGTTTAGCAAAGAGCAGCCGGAATTATGGAAATATTCATTAATAACTGCTGCTGGTTCAGACAATCTCATAAATTACATGCAGATAGCAGAAAAAGGCAGAAACGAACAAAAAGAGTATCCTTTTATAGTTTTTGACAAAAAGACAAATCAGTACGCCGGAAGCACGAGATTTTACGATATTCAGCCTGATTTTAAAACCTTACAGTTGGGTTATACGTGGTATGGAAAAGAGTTTCAGGGAACGGGATTGAACAAAAACTGCAAATATTTACTGCTTGAATTCGCTTTCGAAAAGTGGCAAATGGAAAGAGTTGAATTCAGGGCAGACAACGAAAACGTAATAAGCATTGCTGCTATGAAAAGCATTGGCTGCAAAGTGGACGGCGTATTAAGAAGCAATATGCCTAAACGAGATGTCGGCAGAAGAGATTCAATTGTTTTGTCAATTTTAAAACCTGAATGGGAAGGTAACATAAAAGAAATATTGAGCAGGAAAATTGAAGAAAGGTGAGTTTTTTGTTTAGCGGTTATGCAGTTAATAAAACCTAATATTGTACAAACCTGTAATGAAAGCATTAAAAGACTATTAACAAGTTAAGATGCTTTATTAATGAATATTAAAGGTTTATTTGAAATTTAAATAAGACAGCTTGTATCAATTAAATTTAGAATTTCCGCTTCTTTATTTATATCAAACTTTCTGGCATAGAGAGCATCTGATGCTTTAATATCTTGTAAATGTTCTTTTCTCAATAGTTTCGGATGGCTTCCTGCAAAATCTGGCCAAAATAAGTACCGCAGATAATTATTACTGATGCTGCCTAATAATCTTTCATCTTTTGAATTTAAAAGTATGGTGTGTATAAATACTTCATCAACTGCAAAAGTATGTTTATGATAGCGCATATACTTTGGATGATTTTTTATAAACTCAAGAATATAATTCAGAGAATACATGTCCAAAGTCCACCACATCCATCCTGCGTAGGGAAGTAAATTATAGGGAAGCTTTCTTCTTAAAAAGGGAAAAATAATTGCTAAAAAGTTAAGAGCTTTAGCTCCTAACTTTTGATATTTTCCCATTCCTAAAAAGTACTTATTGAATCTGTACATTCCTCCCCCTTCCCAAATTTTATGATTCGGCATAGGCCAGTGTTCGAAAAAAACGCTGTAAGGAGAAGTTTTAAAAAAATTATTTATCAAATCGTTTGATTTAATAGGATAATCCTGCCCGCTAAGTAAAATAATGCGATCAAAATTTCTATTAGAATCCTTTATAGCCTGCAAACCATTTATTTCGGCTTTTATTATATTAATTCCCGCCCATTCAATATCTTCTCTCTTGATTAGTTGAACTTTATCTCCAAAATCTGACAACCGGTTAAATTTTAAGAGATCAGCCTTTACATCAACGTGAATGAAAAAAACTGATAAATTGTCATCAAGCCTTTCTACTAACCTGTACAATTGATCCGGCAATTTATGGGCTAATATTATATATGCTTTCTCCACTAATTGTAATTATTTAAAAGTAATTCTTATTCTGTTTACTAAAAAAAGCAATAACCTCACAAACTTATTTATTATGAGGTTATTGCTTGCTGAAATTAAAAATAGAATATAATGACTTAGTTCTGTTACGCGTAATATTATGGTAAGGTTAAATTTAATTAAACAAGTACGCCAGCGTTTTCATACACTTGTTGTTCTATCCACTTATAGGTTTTTGCCAAGCCACCAACAAGCGGTTGGGAAGGTTCCCAGTTTAATTTTTCTCTGATAAGCTTATTATCAGAGTTTCTGCCTCTTACACCTGTCGGTCCTGGAATATTTTTAATTCTTATATCTTTCCCTGCCAATTGTGCAACCATCCTCACCAATTCATTAATGGTTACCATTTCTTCGGAACCTACATTGACGGGACCTGTAAAATCACTAATCATTAATCTTCTTATTGCGTCTACACATTCTGTTACAAGCAGAAACGAGCGCGTTTGTTTTCCATCACCCCATATCTCAATTTCTCCTCCGTTTTCAGCTTCTGCGACTTTGCGGCACACTGCTGCCGGAGCTTTTTCTTTTCCGCCGTGCCAGGTACCCTGTGGCCCAAAAATATTATGGAACCTTGCTACTCTGACTTCCATTCCGTAATTGCGGTTATAGGCAAGATAAAGGCGTTCGCTGAATAATTTTTCCCAACCGTACTCACTGTCAGGGGCAGCCGGGTAAGCAGACTCTTCAGAGCATTTAGGATTATCAGGATCCAACTGGTTATACTCAGGGTACATGCAGGCAGATGATGAATAAAATATTTTTTCTACATTATTTAACCTGCTTACTTCAACCATATTAAGATTGATAGTTGCTGAGTTTTGCATTACCGCTGCATCATGTTCACCGGTAAATATATATCCTGCACCTCCCATGTCTGCGGCTAACTGGTAAACTTCATCTATTTTTCTGTCAAACAAAGATTCGCAAAAACGATAATCGCGTAAGTCACCGACTACAAATTCGTCTGCCCGGTCATTTCCGTATTCGTTTTCTTTAAGATCCGCACCTTTTACCCAATAACCCTCATCTTTTAAACGGTTAACTAAGTGGCCGCCAATAAAGCCTCCTGCCCCGCAGACTAAAGCGGTTTTTGTTGTGCTCATAATTTTTGTATTTGTTTTTTTAATTATTAAATGGATTAACGTAAGAATTTACTTTTTGTTTCATACGTTCATTAGATTTTTGTCTTAATTTTTTCTCGGATAAATAATAGATAAACGAAGAATTAGTAACAAGATATCTTTTTTATAATCTTCCTAAACAGACGAAGAATCTTTCTAAAGCATTTTTTCTGTATTCATACCGGCGCTCTTTTTGAAGATTAACTATTTACATTTTTCTCCATCTTTAAAACGCTATACGGCGTATGCAGCAGAGCGTTTAGTAAAAGATGAAAACATTTCTTTTAGAGTTGCTTCTATATTATAAGTATAGTCCCAGTTTGGATAATGTGTTTTAAATTTTGTTACATCACTAATATACCAGATGTGATCTCCTATACGATTATCGTCAGAGTAAGAATAATTGAGTTTGTTGCCCGTGATATCTTCGCAATAATTTATTGCTTCTAACATTGAGCAGTTGGCAAAACGGCCGCCTCCTGCATTATACACTTCTCCGTTCTTAGGATTATTATAAAAATGCCAAAACATATTTACTAAATCATAGCTGTGAATGTTGTCTCTTACTTGTTTCCCCTTATAACCAAATATCGTATAATGCTGATGGTTGATAGCACATTTCATCAGGTATGCAAGAAATCCATGCAGCTGGGCTCCTGAATGATTTGGCCCGGTTAAGCATCCGCCACGAAAAACGGCAGTTTTCATTTCAAAATAACGCCCATATTCCTGCACCATTACGTCAGCAGCTACTTTTGAAGCTCCAAAAACAGAATGCTTGCAATTGTCTATGCTCATTAATTCGTCAATGCCTTCTTTGTAATAAGGATGAGTTTCTTCAATTTCCCAACGCAGCTCTTTTTCAACAAGAGGCAAAAAGTTTGGATTATCTCCATAAACCTTATTAGTTGAGGTGAAAACAAAAACCGCCTCAGGGCAATGAAGACGGGTAAGCTCAAGCATATTTATAGTTCCATTAGCATTTACTGTAAAGTCTGTCAAAGGTTCTTTTGCAGCCCAATCATGACTTGGTTGAGCAGCAGTGTGTATGATAAGTGAAATATCAGTGTTATACTCTTTAAAAATACCTCCTAATTTTTCATAATCTCTTATGTCAACATTGTAGTGTTTGTAATTGTAAAATTGCTCTTGTATCCTGGAAACATTCCAGTCTGTAGAGGCAGAGCCTCCAAAAAAGTATGCTCTTAAATTATTATCAATTCCTATAATTAAATCAAATTTATTTGCTAAGAAGGAAACTGATTCACTTCCAATTAAACCACCGGAGCCAGTAATAAGTGCTATTTTCATAAAAAAATTTTAAAATTGAACTTTGCGTAAACCTATTTTGCAAAGGAGAAATAAATAAATAAAATGAGAGTTTGTAGTAAAATATCTCTTCCAAAGTTTCTTTGGATCCTGAACTAATCTATAAAGCCATTCAAGCCCAATTTTTTGCATCCAGTGAGGAGCATGTTTTATATTACCTGCAACAAAGTCGAATGCTGCACCAATAGCCATCATTGGTGCATTAATTTCCCCTATATGATTAGCTACCCACTTTTCCTGGCGGGGACACCCTCTTCCCACCAAAACTATATTGGCACCACTTGCATTTATTTTATTAATATCTTCCGCATCTTCTTCCTCTGTTGCTTCTCTAAATCTGTCTGCATGTATACCACTTATTGTAATATCAGGATATTTTTTTCTGAATACTTCCTGCATTTTTTCTAAAGTAGAAGAAGTACTTCCATATAAATATATTCCTAACGATCTTTCGTTTGCCATTGTTAAAACATGATTGGTTAAAATAGGGCCTGCAACACGATCTTTTAATTCTACTTTATGAAAACTATTTAGCGCCCATTTTACCGGCTGACCATCTGGCACTATCAAATCTATTTTGTTCACCAAAGTTCTGAAAGCCTTATTCTTTACGCTTTCTATCAACCCGTGAACAGCCAAAGCGGTAACCCCGAAACTAGTATGTGACATGGCTTTTTCAATTATAATGTTTGATGCATCATTATAATTTGTAATAGAATAATTAACTGTAAACAATTGTTTTTTTAAAATCATATTCTTTGAAATAATTCATTTGTATTATCGAAAATATAGGCTTGCTGCCTCAAAACTATTTTTACTTTGTTAATAAAAACGATTAATCTTTTAATTTATTTCAAAATAATTTTATTTAAAATGTTACTCGTTTTGCAAAATAATTGTTATCCTAATTTAACATTATCAGTTATCATCTATTTTAAAGATTCCTTTAAAATAGATGACAAACGATTTTCAAAATGATGTAGCGTAAACTCATCTTTAAAGCGTTTACCTCCTGCCGTTCCCATTTGTAATCTTAGCTGCGGATTTTTAATAAGCAATTCAAGTTTAATAGCAAGTTCAACAGGATTCTTTTGTGGCACAATAAACCCGGTTACTCCATCAGAAATTATTTCAGCAATACCGCCCTCGTTTGTAGATACCAATGGCAACCCAAACTGCATAGCTTCTAAAAGCACTAATGGAAAACATTCGTTATGATAAAAGGTCGGAAAAACGAAAATATCTGCAGAGCGATAAAATTTCAACTTATCCTGGTCATATTTTTTGCCATGTGTAAAAATACAATCTGAAAGGTTATTTTTTGAAACGTATTGATTAAAGGTATCTTCTGACACGTCTGCCCATGCTCCAACAAAATGACACTCAAATAATGTACCGTTTTCTTTTAAAAATTTACAAGCATTCAACAATACTAATACACCTTTCTCAGCCACCATGTTAGACAAAAATAATAATTTACAGGTATTTAAACTATTATATCTCTTTTTGACAGCATTATTGATTTCTAATTCCGGAATTCCGTTGGCACAAAAAAAAACATCTTCTCTGTTTACATATTTCGAAATATCAGGGTACAATAATGATGATAACAGAATGCTTTTAGTATTTTTGAAAGTAAATTTATAAAGTAAGTTATCCAGCATCTTCTGCTGTCGGGTCGCGGCACCTTTGTTGTGAAAATGGTAAATGATTTTTTTTCTGAAAAGTTTTAATATGGCTACAACCATTAAATCTTTGTAGTAGCCGTATCCTTTAGCCGTAAGGGTCATGTAGCAAAGCTCATATCTTTCAGACAGCAAAGCTTTTGATACTTTTGCCATGATTGTTAATGCAGAAAATATTTTACCGATACCGCCTTTTCCTACCTCTTTTATATTGTTTGAGGTAGAAAGATTTATGTAATCAGTATCGAAAAAATTATTTATTACACTGCTTTCCTTAATAAATTTACCCATCATAGCCGCTCCGTGTACGGGCGGCGGAAGGTGCAGAATAAAAAGAAGTTTAGGTTTCAAAATGTTATATGTTAACTGATTTTATATTCTCATTACTTTTTCCGAAAAAAACAATCATATTATTTTAACTTTAAAAATTTACTTATTTAATAACTCAGTTAAAGCGGTTTCGCATTTCAATTATAGATTTTTGATCTAAAAACTTAGCTGGTGCAAACATATTTTCTTCTATTTCTAAGAAATCATGTACCTGTACTATTTATTAAGCAACACTTTCGCAGTTTTTTTTATTAAATAATAAAAGTATTTAGTATAAGCAACAGAAGGAACCTGAAATGTATGCTGCATGTACTTACAAAGCTCCTGCGAAGTGTAAGCATTAACATTAAAATCACAGTCTTTTAAATGATTAAACATTTTTTTAAAACCAACTCGTTTCTCTGCTGGAAGATGCCATATCATAAAGTTTTCATCACCTTTTTTTACATTTCTGTAAGAGGAAGGATCAGTCCAAAGTCTTTTTACATAAGCATTTGCCTGTCCTCCTTCATAACCGCACCTGTAATATAAATAGCTCAAAACGTGTGCTTCTTCGTGTAAACGAGGCATATTATTGCTATGATAAATTAGTAATGATTGCCAGGTGGGATAAAAAACAGTCATTATTTTTTTTATAGAAGCTATGGTAGCGCCGAGAAACTCACCTGCGTGATAGCTGGGAACAAAATCCATTTCAAAGCTTTGTAAACTTTCAAAAATAGACTTCATATCTATTCTGCTGTTTCCATTAATTTTATAGGAAGGCTCATACGAGTCTATTGAATAAGTGATACAGTCATTTTTAGCTACTTCAGTAAAAATTTTGTCTAAATTTTTCGTTATCAGACAGTCGGAGTCTGCTAAAATAAAAGCATCCTGATCGCTAAAGGCCCGATGATCAGAAATAAATTTAAGAATTGAAAACTCGTAAAACTGATTGCTCCAACTGCCATAGTATCCTTTTGGGGTTTGAAACTCAAAAGGAGTAGTATAAAATTCAATATTTAATTTTTTAAAAAGCGAATCATAATCAACATTACTAATTGCAGGAAGTTCAGCAACATTTGAAAAAAATACAAGTCTAAGATCAGGATTAAATTTTCTTGCAGTAAACATAAAAACAGCTACACAACGCCAGTAAATGGATTGTATTGAAACATCTGCAGAATTGCCTTTTGATGAAGGAAAATATGAAGCATTTTTACTATCATCTATACATACCCAGGTTGCAAGAATATTTGACATGAATTTTCTTAGGCTAATTTATCTGTTTTATCAATGATGCTACTGTATTAAGAACTTTATATTTTGCCCGGGTATATAATGAAAATTGCACTAAAAAACCTTCGATCATTTTCTTATTATAGAAGGTTCATCAAAAATAAAATAAAGTTTGCCGGATTGATCTAACTTCGTTTCATAACGGTTAAAATAGTTAAATGTATGAGTAGCGCCAATACCAAATCCGATGTTCCTTACTTTTGACATTGTAGGGTAAACCCTATATAAGTTGTGCTTAAACTGGTGATAACACCATTTGATAGCCCAGGAATTAATTTTTCCCTCCATTTGCCTTTTCAGCATTGATGATAAGTCTGATCCAATTTTATTAAAGGCTTTCCATTGAGATGGATTTCTTTTAAAATTGTTGTAAACCAGAACTTTCCAATCTACTTCTCTCCATCTATTCTGCCATGTTGCCCAGCCCCAGGAAGATCCTCTTTTGGTAAAATAAACATCTTTTACATTATCATTTTTTATTGCATGCGAATATCCTGAAACAGAGAAAATTTTCTTATTATCCTCATAATGCTCAAGACATTGATTCATATAACAAAGAAAATTAGAAGATGTGAGTAAGTCATCTTCCAACACAATAACCTTTCCAAATTCTTTTAATATTAAGGTAGCTCCATCAATAATAGAATTAGCTAAGCCTTTATTTTCTTCTGCCTCAAATATATGGATTTTCTTAAAACCCGAAATTGTTCTTATAAAGCTTCGAACCCTTTTTATTTCAGCTTCATCATCAGATGTTTTTGCTGAATCAGAAAAAACAAACAACTCACTTTCATTGGCCAGATTATTTTGCTGCAAAGCAGCTACAGTTTGCTGTAAAGTATCTAATCGTTTGTAAACAAATAATAAAACAGGAGATAAATTGGTATTTTTCATTAATCTTCTATATTGAACCTGGAGTTACTAATAAATAATTTTTATGAGGTTTATAATCTTTATAATTATACAAAAACATGTCAAGATTTAAATTCTATTATTCCATAGAGATGGAAACAACAATCTAAAGTGTATTGAAAAAAAGTGGAAAACGGCGGAAAATATGCCGTTATGCCGGCGATCAAAAACAAAGAACTGATAAACGTTGGGACCTAAAGGGGTCCTGAAAGCTTTTATCCTGTCTTTTAACTTCACTATAGGCGAACACCACTTGGCTATTGAGTCATGTTTTTCACAGGTTCCTATAAAAGCAGGTGGAATAAAAGACTTAATTTTTACTTTACCTGCCCTTAATCCGTAATCCCAATCACCAATACTGTGGTTAAATGTGGGATCAAGGTTACCTATAACTTTATACACACTATCAGGAATTAAAACACAATTTCCATTAAAAAAATCGCATTGCTGCAACTTATTATTTGGTGCAAGTAAGCCCTTTGTTTTAGATCTTCCTCCATAAGTAACGCCACCATTTACTGCGGAGCAGGTGGTGCCACAAATGATAGAGTCTTCATTCGTTTTAATAGCAGCGCTTACCATATCTATCAAAGCAGCCGGAAAAAGCATAGTATCATCATTAAGCCAAAGATAGAAATCAAAACCTTCTTTTGCGGCCTCAGACCATGCTAAATGCATTCCTCTGGTCCAAAATAATTTACCATTTCCACGAATAATCTTTACTTCGGGAAATTTATCCTTTACAGCCTCTGCAGTTCCATCGGTAGATCCATCATCTACTAAAAAAACTTTGAGTGTATATTGCTCATTAAGGCCTTCCTGCAAAAACAAGTCCTTAAGACATTTCAGTGTTTTGTCTCTGCGATTATAACAGGTAATTAAAACTGCTATACTTTTTTTATTCATTGTATATCATTTTTTCTATTTCTAATAAACATTATTCCGGCATATAAAGGATAAGACAACCATTGTTCGCTAAACATAGATAATAAAATAACAAAAGTTGCTAAAATGCCCATTTTTTGATCAATTCTTGAAATAGCATTAAAAGACAATAATATATAAAAAAACATAAAAGGTATGCCTAAACATGCAGTAAAATTAGACATTCCGTTTCCATTACCTAAATTTTCTCCCATTTGTATAAGTTGAATTATTTCGGGATTATCTGCATACCTAGTGATTTCCGAAAAGCCATTACCGATAATGGGATGTTTTTGTATGTAGTGCATATCAAAAATCAAAGAACCGAAACGGGTATTAGAGAATTCACCAGGTGCTAAAACCTCCGTTTGACCGGCCTGGTACTCAATTTTATTTTGTAAAAAAGCGGCATTACTATATATAGCAACTCCAATGACAACAAGTAATGGTAATACAATAAATGCTATTGTTTTATCTTTTATTATAAAGACCAGAAAATAACTTCCGATAAGAAATAGAACAAAATAGGCAGTAGTGCTTTGAGTAGTTATAACCGCTAATATTATAGCTGCAACTTTTAACGGATGCTTTCTAAGTAAAACCGGCAATTGATTTACATTTAATGCAAGGCACAATGTTAGTATTCCTCCAAAAGCGCCTGGTTCCCAAAAAGCACCGCAGTTTCTGTAATGATGCTGCTCAACCAAAGTATAAACGATATAAGTTATCCCATCAGCTTTCCAAACTATGCCTGGGACAGATATATTTAAAATATTAATAAAAACAAAAAGAACCAGGGATATAATTGAGATATACGAAACTATAATAAAAAGTTTGTACGTAAATCTCTCTGCAAGGAGATATATAATTAGTCCTCCTAATAAATAGGTATTTATATAATTAAAAGCTCCAAGCCATGATACAAATCCTAATAAAGCATATTGCCATACAAATAATAAAAGTAGACCTGATGCTATGCCTAAAAAAAGAACGTAAAAATCTTTTTTAATCTTCTTGAAAAATAAAATAAAAATAGTTAAAGACGTCAAAAGTGCAGCGTACTTACCCGTCAGCCGGACAATAGGGTCTCCGCTAAATAACAGAAGTACTATTATTAATAAATAATCAGCGTCCAAAGAAAATCTTGATCTTTTATTCATTTGGGTTAAAAACAATTTAATTTTTTACATTTCTTAGTATCTACTTCTCATTTTCATATTTGCATCGCAGACTTTTGTGATTTATCTGCTACGGTAGTTTTCATTTCTATGCTCAATTGCTTTTGACTGCAATAATAAACTTAGAACTGAATAATATTGATACTAATAACATTATAATAAGTAGCGTTATAATAGCAAAATTATTGTTTGGTTTTTAAAGAAAACACTCATTTTTCAAATTTGAAAAGTTTAAAGAGTTGTTCGGTATATAGTTCAGCTCCTTTTAAATTTAGATGATTGGGATCAGCAAAATGTTCAGGGGTATAAATATCCTTATATTTTTCAATGTCAAATAAGCAAATCACCTTTGCTCCTTCTATAGCATTTATTACCGGAATAAGTTCTGTATACTGATAATATTTCCATTGCAGTTATAATACTTAAAAAAAGCCAGCACCGAAATGTTTGCAACTAAACTTAATAAAAGATATTTTTTCCTTTTGCTTTTATTGGAAGTGGTTGAAATAAGTATTCCAGCATAGTAGTCAACAACAATGGTAAAGGCAAGTATCAGAATATATTCTGGCTTAAAAAACATATAAAAAAAACATGATGCAAGAAGCAGAAAAAACCACCTGAAACGATGTGGTAATAAAAAAAACGTAATAATTACGATAGGGAAAAAAAGCAGGAACTGAAAAGAGTTAAATAACATAAGGATTAAGCGTTAGTACTTTTGTTTTTTCTTATTATAAAAGAGCATGCTCACGTTCTATATACTTCTATTTGAAATAATTATTAAATTTTTAAGCTCTTTATTTTTTTTACAGATATTAATTCTAATAATAACTTTATAAAACTTTTAATGGAATTTATACTAAGAATTTCTAAGTTTAGCAATTTAAGACTCTTTTTAAAGGCAGTATATTTCTTTCCTGCCAGCAAAGCATTTTTTGAATTTTTAAAATAAATACTAATAATAGCCTTTTGCTTAAACTCATTAACATTTATCTTTTCTCCCCACTTACTACATATTTGACTCAATCCTTTTTTTCTTTTATTTTCATTCTGAGAGGTTCGGTCGCCCAGGTGTTGGGTAAAATGTACTAATACCTTTGGTATGTGTGCAAAAGAAAAAACATGTGCAATTCTAAACCAGTAATCCCAATCTTGAAAGCTTACCAGACTCTCATCAAATAAGCCGCATTTTTCTACACATTGCCGGGTAATAGAAACGATGCTGGAAGTTGCAGGACAATATTTCGCGTTGCCCATTGCCTCAATTATATTTGAAGGTACAGCTGCAGCGGATTTACTATCACTGATAAGTGGATTGTTGTAAACATAAAGGCAATCTGAGTAAACCAACCCGGCTTTTGGGTCTTTTTCATGCTCTTTTGCATGAGAAGCTAATTTTTCGGGCAACCATACGTCATCGTCGTCTAAAAAAGCAATTATGTCTCCCTTAGATTGTATAATTCCTGAATTTCTTGCTGCATTTCCTCCTTTAGAACTCGTATGGTGAATAACTTTTATTTTATTTGATTGATTTATTAAAGCATCAACTAAAGATTTTTCCTCAGGATTATCATTTACAACAATTATTTCATAATTCTGATAACTCTGGCTTGTAACACTTTCTATTGCTTTTTTTAAAAGTTCCGTTCTGCTATATGTTGGAATAATAACTGAAAATTTCATAATTTATGCCCTGTTTGCTTTTTTTCCGGCCTGCACTTGCAGTTTTGCGTAAGCTCTTACAAAATATAGATAATGTCGTAGTAATAAAATATGTGCTTTATTATTAAAAGTCAAATCGTTACCTCTTTTTAAAACTAGCTTAACCATACTTTTCCTTGGCCTTAGTTCCTTTATAAATTCAAAAATATTAAGCAATGTATTGTTTTTTTTTCCTAAAAAAATAGCCTGGTTTCCGCCAACTCTTTTTTCTTTTTTGACTAAGTCTTCTACAGTTCTCCTCGCAGGGTGCTTAACTATCACGGTTTCTACGTACTTAATTTTAAATCCTTTTTTATGAGCGTCGGTTCCCCATTTAAAGTCTCCTCCTGACATTAAGTTTTCGTCGAATAAACCTACTTTGTCAAATACATCTTTATATGTAAATAAATTAGCTGTTACACCCGTTCCAGAGCTTATTACATACCCTCTTTGATCAAAAGCAAATACCTTATCATAAAGTTCTGCTATTGTCGGCTTGGCAGATTGAAAAAATATTGAAACTTTTCCAGCAATTCTGCTACAGGTTTTATCGTTTGAGAGATATTCGACAGCATTTGTTATCCAATTATGATCAGGAATACAATCTGAGTCTGTAAAGCCAATTATCTTTCCTTTTGCTATTTTCAGCGCTGCATTTCGTGCCGCGTATGATCCGGGTTTATTTTCTGTTATTATCTTACAATTATCATTAAATGCGAGTTCTGAAGGAGTTGTATCATCGGGATTATTATTTACAACTATGACCTCAAACCCGTCTTTCGAAAAAGTCTGCCCTGATAATGCATTTAAACATAAAGATAGACGGTTCCAGTCATTATATGTTGGTATTATAACTGACACTAAAATACTATTCATAATACTTTTGTAATATTTATATGTAACATATTACAACCTTTTTTTTATTTTACTTAAAAGACGATTAAAATGAAATGAAATTATAAATCCCATTGGTAACTTCAAATTGCTTTCCTTCAGCAATTTCTTTACATGCGCTGCAACTAATCCTTTTTTTAACGATAAAGAAAATACTCCCGTAGTGTTTACAAGATACGAATAAATATACGTATCCGCAGCATAGCCAAGTTGCTTTGTAAGCATACCTTTTGATCTTAAATATTCTCTGATTTCTAATCTCAATTTTACGTTGTTATCAAGAATTTCAGTAAATCTTTTGTTATCGCCGCTCTTGTGGACAGAGTCTTCTCTCACATGTACAATAGTTAAAGGCGTTAAACAGAAACTAACATTATCATTCTTTTTTAACATCTTGAATACCAGATTATATTCCTGTGACGAACTCCTTTCTTCATCCCAGCCACCAACTGCTGATATTGCTTGTTTTCTCCATAAATTAGCGCTTGTGATGCCTAACTTAGACAGTATCAATCCCTTCCATACACTGTCTGTCTCAATGGGCCTGATTCTCTTCTCTGTCTTACCATTATTAGTTTTAAACATATAGCAACTGCCTGCTATTATATCTGCCTTTGAATTTTTGGCTACTGATATTTGATCTTCTAATTTACCAGGCAACAATTCGTCATCTGCGTCTAAAAATTGTATCCATTCACCTTTAGCCTCACTTAAACCTTTATTTCTTGCTGCCGGCGCGCCTTTTTTGTATTCATTAAAAACTTTAATCAAGCCAGCCTTTTTTTTTTGGTATTGCTGCAATATATTATACGTATTATCAGTAGAATTATTATTAACTAAAATAATTTCATAATTCGTGTAACTCTGGCTAAAGATGCTTTCTATTGCTCTTGTTATGTACTCTTCACTGTTAAAACAGGGTATTATTACTGATATCATTAATATGGAAGTAAGATCCCAAAGATAATCTCTAATTTATAATGACACTATTAACAGTACTTAACTCTATTTCTTAGCGCTATTTAAAAAAATTTATTTACCCGATATTGTTGTCTAAAAGTATATCAACTTTTAATACATGTTTTAAAAAACAGGAATAATAAATATAAAATAGCAGGTCTTCTATTTCTTTAGAACGTCTTTTGTAATTGCAACGATCAATGAGAAAACAGCGTTACAAAAAGTAATAAAAAGACTATTACAAACCCTGCAAGGAAACCATACGTTTAAATTTATCTGAATTTTGCAACATAGAATCAAAGTCTCCTGAAATAGTTACTTTTCCTTTATCTAACAAATATATTGTATCTACATTTCTTATTGTAGACAAGCGATGCGCAATCACGATCATAGTATAATGCCCATGAAGGTTTTCAATATTTTCCTGAATAATGTGCTCTGTTTCTGAGTCTAATGCTGAAGTGGCTTCATCTAAAATAAGGATTTCTGCCTTTTTATACATTTCCCTGGCAATAGAAATCCTTTGCTTTTGACCGCCTGAAATTAATATACCATTATCTCCTAATTTAGTCTTTTCTCTATCAGACTGCGACTCTATAAACTCTTCAAGAGAAGCCATTTGTATCACGTCCCAAAAGCGCTTTACATTTTCCGGAGTCTGCTCGGCCCAAAAAGTAATATTATTGTAAATGTTATCATTAAAAATCACTGAATCCTGCGATATGTACCCAATTTTACTTCTGTATGTATCTAAATTGAATTCTGTTAATGGTACGTTATCAACAGACACCTGACCTGAGTCGGGAGTTATTAGTCCTATAATAATATTAGCAAGGGTTGTTTTACCTGAGCCACTCGCTCCTACTAAAGCGATTGTTTGTTTTTTTGGTATAATAATATTTACATTATTTAAAACCTTATTAGGTCCATAAGACAAGTCAACATTTTCTATTTTAACTTCTTTATTTATTGATGTAAAATTATGAACCCCTTTGATTTCGACATCATTTGTCATAATTTCTGAGATATCTGTTACTGTGCGCATAGCACCGGTATTTTGAATAAAACCTTGCCATTGAGTCTGAATTTGTAATAAAAAAGTTAACGCCCGGTAAAATAACACCAAACTTAATATTATAGATCCCATATTGCCGCCCATCCAGTTGATTTGTACGTATATTACTAACACCACTATAAACACTATCATTGGTTCTCTAAGACCGTTGGTGACTGCTCCATAATATGCAATTCTTTTGTTTAAATATTCCGTTTTATTAATTATGCCTTCGAGCTTTCTTGCGTACGTACCAAAATAATTTGTTGACTTAAGATATTTATAATAATGAATAGCCTGAATCATGTAGGAATTAAACACATTGCCTTTTTTAGAAATTTCAAAAGAAGCAGTTTTCATAGACTTATAGATCCGCCGGTATAACACATTGGTAAGGCCTGCACTTATAGCCACCAAAATAGCAAACTGATAATTAGCTAACATAGCCAAAATTATATATGTTGCAAGCATAAATAAAGACTGGCTGTAACTTAAATAATACTTTACAGCCTGAGTCATTCTTTGTACTTCCGAGATAAACGTATTTTGTATTTTGCCAGCATCCAGCTTTATAAAACCTTTATACGTGAGGTTTTCTAATCCGTTTACAAGTTTATACCTTATTCTCTTCATGAAAAACTGTATCACTCCTGCCTGGTAATTCTGCTCTGTAAATTTAAAAATGCCTTTTACAGAAAATAACAAAACCAGGACTACCAAAATAGTAGTCAAAGTCAGAGGAAACCCCATATTTGTTATAGCATCTGTCACAAAATGCAATTTTCCCATAGATTGTTTAGGAGAGCCTTTTTCTGCTGACACGGATTGCATCAAAGGCATAAACATAGCAAGACCAAATCCATCCAAAATTGTAACTATAATACTTAAACAAATAGAAAACAGTAATTTTTTACCAACTATACTATAATAAAACTGAAAGTAGCCAACAAAATTATCTTTAAATTTTAATTCCATTTGTAAATTTTAAGGGACAATAAGCATTATTAAAAATTGAGTTATTCAAAAATGCGTTTTTATTTCAAAATTAAAAAAGAATGGCCAGATGCTGCTAATAAACTAACTTTTTTTGTTTTTTTTAATATCGGAAAGTAATATAGAAATATTTTAAATTTAAAGTTGAATATCCTTGTCTAATCATCCGACTTAATTTTTTACTTTATTAAAGCTCATACAATTCCTTCAAGAACGCCTTAAAATATGAGTTTAGTATGAAAGGTTACAAAAAAAAATAATCAGTGGGGAATTAATAATATTAAATAAGAGTATGATTTAATACTGTATTATCGGAAAATATTTTTTGAAGGTATAATGATAAAGGCGTGATCAGCACTTATAGTGAAAGCTTTAATTAACTAAGTTTAGGCTAAACCAAATAATATTACTTGGTAATAAGTAATACACAAATTGATAATGCAAAAGCTTTTACCCAATAATTTTTAAAAGAATTATTAATTTCAGAAAATCTGTTGAATAATTTATTAGGTTTGAAGTTTTCCTGGTTTATAAGGCCTTCTGCCAATATAATTCTCACATTTGATACATCAACTTCTGCTATCATAACGCATCCTAATGAGGGAAGCCCAACATACGCTTTCTTGTTTTTTATTGTTATCATCGGTACTTCCTGTTCTATAGTGCGATGATCAGTTGTATTTAATGCATGCGGCTTTATCGCTGTTTTCTCGATAGTAACATTGGCATATTCATTCAAAAAAAGCTTAATAGCTTTTATCTCAACATTTTTAACTGATACCGGATTTCCCATCCAATGTACAAGATTAACGATTCCATCTATTTTTTTTAAATCCTGAAGTTGCTGCTCTGTAGTTTTTACAAAAACATAACCTTTAAAAAGCAAAGATTCTTTTACTTTTCTATCTCTGCCCTCCTCTGTTACACTGTTTACCGGACGATAATTTTCAATTTTCCTACGGGTCAGAATCTCCGATATCTTTTTTTCTGAATCTGGTTTAGTATATACTATGTACCATTTCATGTTCATAATAGTTCGTTTTCGGCTTTATAATTTTTTTAATTTAAAGCAAGCAATGCACAACTCGAACTTTAAATAGCTTGAATTTGACTAAACAAATAGTAATGGAAGGAATTAAACAGGATGATGAATTTCTGTATACTTAAACTTTTGTAAACTAAATAGGTTTAATTAGGCCGTGTAAATAATAATTATTGAACAGGTAAATTTTATTGTATTTTATGCTTTAAAGTTTGTCTGCTTAAGATATCATTAGTATTTAGAGCTTTCTTATTTCAGTTTGCTTTTTCTTTCCAATTACTGTACCTGTTTTGTAAAATTCTGCTTTTTTCTTTTATGCTTTCTTTTTTTTAATGATTATTGCTTCTTCATAGATAGATGATATAATGAAACCTAAGGCTGCATTTAGAAAAAAATTATCTTTCAAAGTCATTTTACAAAAATCAATGAAAACGAACAAAAAAACTATAATTTATAAAACATAATATTGATTTAATAAGTGATAATAAGAAAAAGTAATAATACATATTACCGGTATTACAGATATCTATCCCTTTATAACTGGTTTTTATCATAACAATACAAATGCATGCATTAAGCATGAGATTACAAAAAAGGCATTAGTAATTAAATGTATTAATTACTAATGCCTTTTTTGCCTTTGAAAAAATCAAAAAACTTTACATTTATTAATTTTTTCTAAAACTCAACCTATTTTCTGCCCAAAACATTTTAAAACTTAAGGAACAATTAATTTAATTACTTCAACCGGTCTCGTCTCAGAGATTATTTTCAAGTAATATACTCCTGACGTTAGTGATAAGGCCGAAATATCTACTTGCATAGTTGATCTTACGGGTTGCATTTTAACCTGTCCAAGACTGTATATTCTGCCTGTTACATCTGCAATCTGAAGATTAGCATTTCCTGAATAGTTACGTGGAAATTCAACTATTAGTTGCTTTTGCAAAGGATTTGGATAAACCCTCACTTTTTTATATCCGTCTTCGAAACCAGCTATACTTGTATTATTTACATCTGCAGGCTTTGCTGCAGCAGAAGCACGGAAACTATATACTTCTAAAGCAACGATCATGGGCCTGTTTACGGTGGCAGAAAAATTAATATTCAATTTGCCATCAGTTACCGTAACAGGTAAATTCCTAACAAGGGCTGTGGCTCCGCCAACTTCCTGTGTCACATCAAAATTTATCAGTCGAAGTTTATTTTCAATAGAAACGTCCATTACTCTTGAGCCTGCCCCACCTGCGACCCCGCTGCCAGGAGCTCCCCAGTAAAGCTCTGCAAAATGTAACCGGACTACATAATCACCATTTGTAACCGGCAACTCATACCTAAAAGGCACCTTGTCGGCGTTTGACGATTGTTCTTTTAAATATAATGGATCTTCATCTGTTCCGCTGATCTTTGTCACTCTGTTGTTTGAGTATGGCTCCAGGTTGTCATAGGCATACTGATTATCCGCACTCCATGTTTTTCCGTTTAGCGTTATAGCTGCAGCAGATCCGCTGTTAATGCGATAATTAGCTGTAACTGTAGTACCGGAAGCTTTTGCAATAGCATAAAGAGGTACCCGGAGAGGAGATTGAGAATTACTGTAATAAACTAATAAATCAGCAATTTTCAATCCTTGCGATATTGGATTGAACCTTACAGTAAGAGTAGTATTTTCTTGTGGGTTTAAAGTTGTTTTAGCCGGCATAGAAGCAGAGAACTCTGACTTATTTTCTCCTGTTATTACAACTGAAGAAATCACTACCGACGGGTCTGATGAACCGTCAGAATAAGTTTTTCCAAGGCTTGCCAAATTTAGTGTAAGGGTATTGTTAGTGCTTAAAATCTTTTCACCGAAATCTAAAGCTGAAGGGGCAGCATTTAAAGTGGAGAAGAAAGCTGCACCTTTCTCAGGCCTGACATTCTTTATAAAATACATATTATCATTATAGTCATAATTGGTATATTGAGTACCTAAATAATCGTTAGATATAATATAAGAATTAGGAATAACATTGCTATTTTGATCTAAAGCTTTCCAAACACGGATACCTATTTTTCCTAAAGGATTTTTGCTCGCATCTGTATAATCCCTGTACCCAACCTTAAAACCAAAAGTTGTTGCAGGGTTGAAAGTAGCATCAGCAGGTGTGCTTGGCTTACCTTTTCGTGGCAAAACAGTTTGACCATCAACTAAAACATGCGTAAAAAGAGTGTTAAGGGTTGATGAACCTTTCGTAAACCAAATGAGCTTTTCAGGTGAAGTATTACAACAGCCATGATAAGCGCTCATTTGAATTACTGAAACCGGGCGTGATGTATCTGCCCTCACGAAGTAAGAAGGCTTTATTTCACTTCCCTTAAGCTTCGTTGAATCGCCCTTGTCAGGATCTGTATGGCCAAAACCTGTAGAGGTTTTGTAACCGAAAGTATTTATAATCTCCTGTGCATACGGTTCATTGCTTCCCTCTCCCTGTTTTTGCCAGATACCACTCAAAAAGACAGTTTTTGAAGGAAATTTAGCATCATTTGAAACTATTGTAAGGGTGTCATTAACAATCTTTACACGTGTAGCCTGGTCGACTGCTATAAATTTTACCATAAGGTCAGCATAGGTTCCTGAACTGATTGTTAGCGGCAACCCTGATCCCGGAACGTATTTAACTCCTTTAATGTTTTCAATTCTCCATCTTGAAGTACTTGATAAAACAAGATTATTAACAGTTAACGGATCAATTCCTTTATTGTGAATTCTTATTCTTACAGAGTCATGATTAACAGTGTAAATGGAATCCCTTGTCCATGGAATCTGAATTCTTGAAAATACAAAGTGATCATTTGCAGGAAATTTATCCAGATTTTCAATAAAAATAAGTGAATTGGCCAGTGTTGATGAACCGCCTGATGATGATGTATTTATAATAAGCTGAGGAGAATTTCTTAAATTTTCCCTGCTGTTAAAAACTATACTACTGTTTTTATTAGAGGCATCCTTAATTAAAAAACTTACTATTTTGTCACCTGCAAATTGGTTTACAACATAGTTAGTGACATCAAACTCATAATACTGCGCCTGGTTACTAACACCTGCAGCACTTATAGCAATAGAGGCAGCCGCCGGAGCATTGCTGTAAGTAATTCCGCTTTCCGTCCAGGAGTCGTTGTCTATTCCATAAGAAGAAAGACTGATAGTTGAAGTATTATCTGTATTTCTGCCATAAACACGAAGCTTTGCAGAACTTATATTACTAAGACCACTTAGAGAAAACTTAAGGTAAGATGAACGTGTATATCCGCTTGAAGCAGCCCCTTTTACAATTAAACTGGTATCACTGCCATAATTATTTGATCCATAAGTGCCATTGCGGACGTAAGCATCTGCAAGAGGAGTCAGGGTATTTGAAGATTGAGCTACAACTGCAGTAAAAGCAAAACCTGCAATAATTATGGAAAACCAAGATTTTAAGATAAGACCTAATAACCGTGCTGTCTTGTAATAAGAGTAATTTTTAACCACTGAATTTGTAATTTAATTAATTAAGAATCTTAATAAAACACATCACCAAATCCTAACCTCGGGATCCGGTGGATATTACATGAATATTTGGAGGAAAATTGGAATTATGAGACTTACAACTTTAATACCTGTTAAATATAATTATGCTAATAAAAAGTTAACAGTTAGCAATAAAAATCAGGTAAAAAAGTTTTTTAAAAGTATGTAAAAAATAGCAATCCTCATAATTTAAAAGGAATTTAATTCCTTTCAATGCACTGTGCAATTCTTTACCTTTTATTACAAGGTCACAATTTGAATATCGGAAAAAATTCACGTGTTCTTTTCTATCTGCATTTATACTAAAAGCCAACTAAAAGTAATATATTTTAAAGACTCCATTAAGAATCCATAAAAGAAGCGCTTTTAAACTGTTCTGAACTTTCCTTATATGATTCATTCCATTCTGCTATAAAGTTATTTCTTCCGGAGCCGACAATAATATTAATAAAATGAAGCTGAATAAGCTCGAGCATGGATAAGAAAAGAAAAATTGCCTGAATTCTATCGTTACATTTTTCAAAAATTTTTTCAAATGAAACTGTTTTTTCTTTGCGCACAAGATCATATAAAAATTGACGGCTTTGCTCTATTGTATGTTCATATCTTACTACCGTATGTACCGGTTTTTTTTGTCTCTCATAAACTCTTTGCATTACTTTTTCAAAAGATTTCATTAATTTAAACAACGAAATGTTTTGTATCGCGGTTCCTTCTCCGGCTGTCTCGCCTACCGAACTCAATTCTTTTTGAAGATTACCTCTTTTTACCATCAGCATTCTCAGAGCTTCCATTTCTGCCATCTGGGCTGCCGCTTCTTTAAATCTTTTGTACTCGATAATTTTATTTACCAGCTCCTGCCTCGGATCTATTTCATTTCCCCAGGCATCTGTTTGTTTTCTTGGCAGCAAAGTATGGGCTTTAATACGCATTAAAGTAGAAATAAACAGAATAAACTCACTGCTCAATTCTATATTCAACGACTCCAGGGAATGAATATAGGCAAGAAAATCATTGGTAATCCTGGTGATCGGAATATTATAAATATCTAATTCATCTCTTTCTATGAAAAATAATAACAGATCAAAAGGTCCTTCAAACTGGGGAAGTATTATTTGGTAATTTTCTGAACTTGTCATTAAAAACAATTATAAAAAGTAAAAGGCTAAATGCAGTAATTCAGCCTTTACAAATATATCTGTTTTTTAAAAAAACATCCGGAGCGGCAAAGAGAAGAAATTGACAATAAATACACATTTATATAAAAATGTTTATCAAAACAATTTACAGTCTGATTTCAAATCAGATTGACATTACTTCTTTTTCTTTTGAAGAAAGTATTCTGTCAACCAATACAATGTACCTGTCAGTAATATCCTGGACTTCTTTTTCAGAATCTTTTGAAAGGTCTTCACTCAATCCTTCTTTTTGCAGCCGTTTTACTTCTTCAATCGCTTCACGCCTTATGTTTCGTATTGCTACTTTAGACTGCTCCGCTTCTGCCGCTGATTTTTTTACCAGTTCCCTTCTTCTCTCTTCAGTTAGCGGTGGCAGGTAAAGACGAATGTTTATTCCGTCATTTTGCGGGTTCATGCCAATGTTGACGGCTATAATTGCTCTTTCAATTAATGAAAGCGTCTTTTTTTCCCAGGGTTGAATGCTTATGGTACGGGCATCCATAATATTTATATTTGCAACCTGGTTTATAGGTGTCGGAGAGCCGTAATATTCTACCATTATTCCATCAAGCATATTCGGATTTGCTTTTCCTGCACGGATTTTTACCAGTTCCGCTTCCAAAAACCCGATTGCTTTTTTCATAGATGCTTCCGCATCCTCAATTATCAATTCCAGTTCTTCTGTCATGTCAGCATTTTTCACCGCAAATCTAAGCAATACAGAAACATTATACAGAATGTTCAATAAGTATAAATACTATTTGAAATATTTTCCATCATTCTTAAAGAATTATTCTTCTTCTGCAACCGCAGCTTTTTTATCAAACAATGATACCATTCTTACTTTTTCCCGGCGAACTACTGGTTTTATTTCACCCTTAACAAGGCGAAGATTATATTTTGATCTTTTGTATTTGATATAATATATCAAAGAAAAGAACAAAACTATTTGAATAGCAATTAAAAAGCTCACTCCTATATTTTGGAAAATAAACGTTACCCCGGTAATCACAATCGCAGCAATCATACAGGTAAACGTTACACCTCTGTGATTGAACCCACGGTTTAACAATAAGTGATGAATGTGATTTCTATCAGGCCTGAAAGGTGAGCGCCGATGCATAATTCTTACAGCAAATACACGCAAAGTATCCATCAGCGGCAGTAATAAAACACCAAAACCAATAGCAGGAGAAGCAGCAACAGGGTGAAAAGAATAATGACTGCCGGTCTCAATAAATTTTATGACCAGGATACTGTTTACCAGGCCTACCATCAATGAGCCGGTATCGCCCATAAATATCTTTGCAGGATGAAAATTATAAACCAAAAATGCAACCAGGCTGCCGGCAAAAGTAAATGCCAATACTGCATAAGGAATATTGTGGTTTATAAAAAAAAATATTCCGAATACCAGGGATGAAATAAGACCAAGGCTTCCTGCAAGGCCGTCTACCCCGTCAATTAAGTTAAATGCATTAATAATTACTACCAGGGCAAATACGGTAAGGAGATAACTGCAGGCAGTATTTATTTCATAAACGCCTAAAAAACCACCCATGTTGGTAATGACCAGCTTAGCTTTATATACAAGAATAGCAGCAGCAATAAGCTGCCCTATAAATTTCTTTATAGGAGATATAATTATAATATCATCCTTAATACCTAAAAAGAAAATAAGCAGCAGAGCTGCAATGTAATATTGAAATTCAGGAGCTTCTGCGGAAAAATTAATGGTTAGCAGAATGCTGAAAATGAGCCCTATGAACATTCCTAATCCTCCTAATGAAGGTATGGGCTCTTTATGAACTTTTCGCTCATCATCCGGCACATCATACAGCTTTTTTACTTTGGCTACAGTGATAATAGCAGGTATGACAATAAGTGTTATCAGAAAAGCTAATAACCCACCGACAATAATTTTTTCCATTAGCTTTATT
>JAABUK010002136.1_pt1 | contig 36226 bp, 45 predicted proteins | sample 5559141 | NCBI WGS metagenome assembly JAABUK01 (sample SAMN10711869, study PRJNA513367) | rock metagenome | isolation source: Antarctica rocks | place: Antarctica: Victoria Land, Pudding Butte nord | collected 2016-01-03
TGGGCGTAGGGCGCGGTCTGGGCGGCGGCGGCTTGGGCGGAGATCATGGCTGCGGGAGGCATGTGGGGATGGAGGCGGTGGAGGAGCATGCGGCCGGAGTAGTAGAAGGACCAGATGCAGGAGATGGTGTGGGTGCGGTATTGGAGGGCGGGGCCGAAGGGGGTGCTGATGGGTGGGGCGGAGTCGGGGGGCAGTTCGTGGTATTCCGGTGGGAGGGATTGCTCGAAGACGTCGAGGGCGTGGGATATTGCCGCGTGTTCGGCGAGGGCGGCGGTGGTTTCGGCTTCGAGCTCTTGCGCGTCGGTGGTTTGCGGAGTGGCTGGGGCAAAGGCAGGTTGGGAGAAAGCGGTGTCATACAGGTTTGCTGACATTGTTGCGAAAGCAGAGTGCATTGGTATGGAATTGCCAGCTTCTGGCATGTATCCCATCGGTGGACCTTGGCCAGGTGGCGGGAGTCGAGGGCCAGTATTTGTGTGGTTGCTGGCTTGTGAAGTTTGACCACTTTTTGCACCCATCACTCTCCGCTTCCGTACCTGGTCTTTGCCTCCAAAATCTGCCAGTCGGGCCAAGACGAGGCATAGATGGTCCATAGTAGCGTATATAAGATCCAGCTGACCTAGCTGCCCTCGAGGCGGGCAAAATACCCAATGGTCATATCGCATCAGCAATCTATTCCCACTGATCATGCTTTGGAAGATATCCTGCTTGCAATACCACCAGTAAAGGTCAGCTTGCATCTTGTAGAGGTCGACATCTTTAGCCGTGAACTCCAAATTCTCGAGCGTTGATGGACTGATGTTCGTCTGATACTGATAATCATATTGCACCTGGTATCCTGTGAAAGTGCTGATGAGATCTTCATCAACCTCCCAGTCCCTGTCTGGAAGTAGACTTTCAGGTATGCCACTATATCGAATGTAGTCAGACCGGTGTGCCACATCCAGCTGTGCAAGTCGAGTTTTAGCTTGAGCTCTCAATGCTCTGATCTTGCGTGTTTTACCGGCAAAGTCTATCTCCATTGCCAGGACCCTCGCTCCCGTCAAGTGGATGTTCCATTTCGAAGTCTCAGCACTCATCACCTCATAGAAACCGAGAAGAAGATTGGCAGCGAGCGTTGTAACTTCATTGCGCCGCTTGGGCAGCCCAATGAGGCGTCCGACGCGACGCAGAGCGTACGTAAAGTGTTTTATAGATGGCCCAGGAGAAGTTTGCTGCAATTTGGAAATGTGTAGCGCCGACAGAGCCAGCATGGCATGCATGAGGGGTGGGTGGTGGAGAGCGAGACTAGGCAAAGTATATGTCCATAAAGGCTGTTGGAACCCAGAGATTGCATTAATGCCAGCGTTTGGAGGCTGAGTGATTGAAGACCGTTCGAAAATGGTGAGACTGGGACCGGTCGATGAAACAAAATGGCAGAAGATGCGAGCCGCCTTTTCGTCAGATTGTGGTAAAGCAGAATGAGAAGGTCGGTAGGAAGCCAGGATGTTTTTGTGATTCAAGAATGTCGTATAACTTCTTGTCCCTCGACGCTGGTCATGCGAGGCATGCAGAATGAGCATATTACTGAGGTCCTTCTTCGATTGCTCTGATGGGTGGACGTTGCTCTCATCAACGTCCATTTCCACATCCCATGGATCGTCTTCGTCTTCTTCATCTTCGTAATTAATCTGAGAGGCAGAGACAGACGGCGGCGACTCAATGGCGGTAGGTATGCTTAGGTTGAAAGACGGACGCTGTACGAATCCCTGAGCACTGTATCTTCTCGGATCTTGTTCTGCTTCAACGTCAGCAAGATTGCTTGTCTCAACTCTATAATTCGATTAAACACGGATGCGTCTGGTTTGGAATTGACAGAAACAGACTTACTTCTCGAAGCTGTTTCCAATCCGGGACCATGTATCTGCGCTGTCACTTCCGAGTAGAGGGGATGGTCGGGAGGAAGCGCTTGACCACCAAAGGCTGCAATCTGGGTAGATGTGAGAGGAGCGTCGTCATCTGTGGAGGAGCTTGATTGAGATGCAGGTGCGTGGCTCGATAGTGCCATAGGAGGGAACACGCCGCTGGGCAGCTGGGACGCTATGGCACCCGGCACCGGATCGACCGATGTCAAAGTGTTTGATCTGATCAGACATGGTCTGTCCTGTAACGGCTCAACAGCGAGCGCCCCTGTCCAGGGCTGATACCCAAGGAGGTCCGGACCTGAGATTAAATCATGGCGCTGTGTAGATTCAAATGAGCTCCCTACGCCTTGGTCGAAGAGAGAGCTCGAACTTGCTTGTAATGGCCTCGAAATGTCTGCAGAGACATGAACAGGACATGGATCAGCAAGAAAGCTATCGTTTGCCAAATCAGGCGTGAAGGGACCACCGAAAGGGATGTAAGATGGGTCTCTCGCAGCATAGTAGTTCTGTTGATGTATTTGCAGTGGGGTCGGTGCTATTGGGCGCAAGGTCTGATTGGACACACCAGCATTAAGACGATGAAATGCTGAAGGATAGCCCTCAAAAGAGGCAAAATGTGATAAAAGGGGTGGTCTGACACCAAACGCATCATCTGTCTGCCCCAAGCCTGTCGGAGGTTGTCTGAAAACTATGCGTGGATGATAGCCTTCACAGTACCTTTTTGATTTGGTACAGTTGAAACATATCGGTCTGTGGGATAGAATTAGCTAAATCATACGGGGTAGTTGCGATGAGTGTACTTCTCTTCTCCACATTTGATCCGTCTTTTCCTGCAAGTGAGACATCCAGTCTTGGTGCGCTTTCGGGGCCCCTTTTGCGCAGATTGAGAAGCGTCTTGAGTATCTAAATTGGCGTCTTCACCATTTGGCGCACTGAGTCCCTCTTCTTGTTGATGTCCAGGCGAGCGAGTCATCATGACAGAACACTCATGGACTGTCACAGTGTAGGACGCAGCTTCTAGACTGGACGGTGACTCCTGCTATAACTTCAGACTCCTTGTTCTCCGTAGCTGACGGTACCAGAATGGCAAGAGGTAACTTTCTGTGCTGGAGGACAAATAGCCAGCTGTGGACCTTTTGCACTTTCAGGAGTCCCCGTTGCTTGCAAACTGTTCCAACAGTTTCCCCGATATTGAGAAGGGGTCGTGCGCCACCAAGGCAGACCTATGCACGCACGCACGCAGAACAACGGTCCGAAAGGGGAAACCTTCGTTGCAAATCCTGTTCGAATAGAACAACAGTACAGGAAAGACAAGAAAAGGTCCGAACTTTAGAATGAGATGCTATGAATAGCCTTGCTATGCACCGTCATTATTGCAGCACTAGGGTCTTGCGAGTCCTATTGAGAATTGTGTTTTGACGGTCATGGGAGGTGCCAGGAATAGAAGCGAGTTTAATGAGATAGCAGATATCAGTGGCAGGCGTAGTCGCTCACAATCCCACAAAGTCTGGGGTTATCCCCCAGTATGCGCGCTGATCATGATCGATTCGAGTCAATTCAACGCGCTCATAGTAAGTGCATCCACAAAGGAGGTCGGCAAGAGCCGTAGAACGATCTTGTACACGATGGGAAGGTCGTGGAACGCGAGAGTACGGGTAGCCAATCGCGGAAGCGCATTTAGCTGCAGATGCGAGCTTCTAAAAGGTCGGCCCCCTACCGGCAGCGGATCCCTGCCGACAGCATCGTTCAAGTCGCCTGGTAGCCAATTATAGCTAGAGGACAGAGCTGTCAAAGGAGAGGAGAAATGGTTCCCAACTGCCCATGCACCACAGTGCAGTGCTTGGGAACAGACCAGACAGAATCGAGCTAAGTAAGAAAACGGAGAAATTAAGAGGGGTTATCGATCGACGTCCGTGGAGAGCTATTACTGACCCAGGGGTACCAATATCTCTCGACGCACAATGAATATACAAATCCAGGCAGAACACTTGAAAGGTGTGGAACTTGGGTGCTGGTAATCAGATTGGTAGACGGACGTAGTACGTTCTCGGTATGAAGTTGTCTCTACCTAGAGTTGCGGAATGCATGTCGTGAGCCTAGGACAAGCATTAAGACTCAACAGAGTCAGGATTGACCAGTCAAAGCTTCAAGTTCAAGGACACCTCGGGTAGACGTTGGGAGCACCCGAGTCTGCCAAACGGTAAATACGCAAAGACGTAAATAGATCACCAATGAAAGGGTAGAAACGCAGCAAAGTTAGGTTAGGCGTCATACTTGTTGAAATAGTTGGGGTCCAAATATGTGCGGATACGACGAGGCCAGTCGGTAGGGCTGAACGCTCTTGTGGTAGGGAACTCAGCACCGTTTTACTCTTGGGGTAGTGTCCTCAATAACTCGAGGTACGTGAGCTGAACACCGATAATGGGGATGTGTAAACCTGCCTCGCCTTCGCGGAAGGATTGCTGTGGCTAAATTTGGCCTGCATAGATCGCGGGAAGATTCCGAGCTACGCAGAGGTCTTGGTGACTAGTATCCAGACCGGCTTTACACCAAGACGCAACCGGGCATATCATTGCAAGACCCTGTCTGGACAACTTTGCTGCCGCTGCGCAGCGCTGTTCCGTTCTTGCCTTGCAGTCATCAACCAGCGTAGGCTCAGTGCTGTCGATTTCTCGGTCTCTGGAGAAGGCTGGGACCAGATGGGTGTCCTGCACAGGTTACAGTTGTGCACTTCGCTAGTATTGGTAGTTGGATTGCGGGTAAATGTAGAACAGTCGTTTGAGGTGTAGATAGCGTGCCAAAGCTGCAGGACATTCTTCTGCAGATAAGAGTATCATGAGGGTCAAGCGCTGGTTGTCTCAAGCCTGACATAATATGGCCTTAGCACAGCTCGCTGCCACTTCGCTTAGGGGCACGGATGAGTTGGTTGCTTGATTGCCATACAGGGAGTAAAACATGGGTGTATACTGGGTAGTTCCCCCAGTCATTACACTGTTTAGCAAGGTGTTCTGGCACGGCAATATGATAAACGCAGATAAGGCAGCCCGGCAGAACCTCGGGAAGGGGCAGCTGCGCTAGTAAGTAACGAGTTAGAACATGCAGGACTGCAGAGCCGTGCACATGCCGCTACTTTTCTTTTGACCTCCCAGCACTCAGCATTGGAAAGGAGCGAAGCTGCAATGTTTGCGGTACCTGGTTGGGCAGTGTCCGCGGAGGCACTGGTATCTGCAACTCCCAAGGACATTCCTGCAAGCTCCAGGGCAGACACTGCCCCTTTGGATTCGAGGTCGACCTCGAAGAAGCGGAGACGAGATGAGCCTGGGCCGCTGTCTGAGTCACGCGTCACAAGCGAAGACCTGCACACGTTATGGAACAAGGAGTTTGGTAACGGACGAAGTGTGAAGCAGAAAGCTTCGAGAGTCAGAAAGAAGAAGGGGCAGCCAAAACCGACTGGCGGCAATTCTCTGCACGAAGACCAGGCCATGCAGGAAGTGGATAGAAAAGATGACAGCAATGCCAGGCACTACTCAGGCTCCAAAGACACTTCGGAGAGACAGATGCATCAGATACATCAGAATGCAGAGAAAAGACACAAAAAGAAGCCAAGGGCAACCTCAGACTCAAAGAAGGGTGTTGGCAAAATCATCGAGAACCCAGAGACAAATGCAAGAGCTGATTTCGTCCCGCATTCAGAGCATGACAAGGTCCAGGAACATTCTGAGCTGATGTTGCAGAACACGAAAGCCCAGCAGGCTCTTCAAAAACTTCAAGAACTGCCACCTACAACATCCAGTACACTGACGCCTTTGCAGGCGAAAATGCGCGATAAGCTCACTTCCGCTCGCTTTCGTCATCTGAACCAAACATTGTACACATCACCTTCGTCAGCATCTCTTGATCTATTTACAACCTCGCCTGATCTTTTCGCGGAATATCACGCAGGCTTTGCCCAGCAGGTAAAAGACTCCTGGCCTGAGAATCCCGTCGATGGCTATATTCATGACATTAAGGCTCGAGCAAAGGTTAACTTCAAGATGGGCAAGCAAGACTCGGTGGGGGACGTCGTACCTCTTGCACGAAGGAAGACGGGCAGCTGCACGATTGCAGATCTTGGCTGTGGTGATGCTCCACTGGCACGCGCATTTCAAACCACCTTGAAGGCTCTCAATTTGCAATTTCACAACTTCGACTTGCACACTCCCAATTCCTTTGTGACTAAGGCGGACATCGCGAATCTCCCTCTCCGGCATGGTGAGGCCGATATAGTAGTATTCTGTCTAAGCTTAATGGGTACCAATTGGATCAGCTTCATCGAAGAAGGTTGGAGGGTGCTCCGAGGCGATGGTAAAGGCGAACTCTGGGTCGCGGAGGTCAAATCTCGATTTGGACGCGTTGGTAGAGGCAAGGTTGTGGAGAATAGCTTTGGCAAGCGGCGAAAGCCTCAAAAGCTGAAGACGCAACAGCCAAAGGGTGCAAGTCTTGCAGAAGATGAGATTGAGGCCATCGCGGAGGATGAGGGCACAACGCCACAAGATGAGACAGATGTTTCCGCTTTTGTAAATGTTGTCGAGCGCCGCGGATTCGCTCTGCAACCTGAGTCTGTTAACAAGCACAACAAGATGTTTGTGAGCATGATTTTCAACAAGAGTGGTATACCAGCCGCCGGAAAGTACCAAGGACTGAAGTGGAATGGCTGGGAATATGAAAAGTCGGCAGGCTCGAGTGGTCGAAAGAAGTTCGTTGAAATGGACAACGAAGGTGACGGACACCCCTCTCCTGAAGAAGAGGCGAAGGTACTCAAGCCTTGCGTATACAAGAAAAGATAAGTTGAAGCTTTCAGCAACTTCTCCCACTGTTCAGTTGTCGTCTTTAGTGTTTCTTTATTGTGCAATCTCGAGTTGCTGTATTTCTTTGCTATCTTCCTCCCTCCCCAAGCTCTTCGTATTTGCACAAGACTAGCAGCGCAGCCAGAAGACGGCGTGTATCAGCTGAAAAGGCTTATGGCTGATGTCAAAAATAAAAGGAGAAAGTGGACACCGAGATTTGCATTCAGGTCGTCCGGACCCAGCAAACTGGTATCGAAAATGTTGACTACCGCACCATGTCCCCCAGTCATGATATCTGAACACCCAGTTATAGGATGAAACTGCTATGATGAACATCTATACCAAGGCCATAGACCTCTAAAGCGTCTGCCCTGTTTCCTATCGCCTCGTACAAAGAGGATGTCTTCGGGATTCTGGTGATCGATGCTGGCTCCCTTCAATCTTCATATTCGCCTGTTTGTTCAGTATATTAGTCTTTTGTCTAGCAATTTCCAAACATCAACTCGCTGAAAATGACGTCTACTTCACCAAAACGAAAACATCTATCAGAACCGAGCAATTGCTCTCTGCCAGAAGCAGCTCATCTTTCAAAGTAACAGTTTTCACGAAAACAGTCTGCATCTGCAATTGTTCATTGCAAAGCTGTACTTTGTCGAGCGACATAGTCCTCACCATTCATCAACTTCTACGTCGATCTTGCTCCATGGATAACAGCACAGAGGGCATCCAACCCTTGCTCTCACGAACCGACTCCATAAGCACTTTTTGATGTTAATCGACAAGTCACCCGCAACTCAAGACTTACTTCGCTTTTCACAACAGAACAACGCTCGCCGGTTCAGAATTGTGATCGACTCAACGACGCTCCTCCGTTTGAGTCTCCAAACAAATCATCTTCATGAAGACCATGATCATTTCCCATGATATCCTTACACTCCTGCCAACCCACCTTCCCCATCGCCCCCTCCCCTCTCTCGCCTTCAACGGTGCCATGACCCTCTAACGAATGCCAAATCCACCACAACGCCCTGACCACATCCCCATTCTCAGCCTTCCTAATACTCGCCAGATACGCCTCTTCAGCTGCCCTCGCTCGCAAATCAACGTCCTCGATCTCAAGCACCTTCTTATCCCCCCACCCATGTCCTCTAGGGTTCAAAATTACATCCGAGTGGAAGTTCAACGTGTACCTCAACGACTGGGTGTGGTAAGGATGCGTGCGAGTGATGAGACAGTGGCCATCATCTTCGAATGAGCGTATCGTGGCGAAGAAGGGCGGCGACCGAATTGAAGGGTAGATCAGGATGTATCGCGAAATGTCTTCCGTGCGGCGGATGTAAGTTATGGATGTGGATTTCGATGGGGGCTTGAATGAGGATCGGAGGATACCCGAATCTGCATTGCTTTGGTCGGGTTGGCTATGCTTGTTCGCTTCTTTCTTTTCATCTTCGGGGAATGCTTCTACGCCTGGCGCTCGGATGGCTTCGAGAGGCCCATGGAGTTGCTGTGAGGATAGGATCTGTCGCTCAAGTTGGGTCGTTAGGTTCTCATCATTGCCGAGAACAGAACCATTGCCGTCACAATGATCGCCTTTGTCGAGGTCATCCAATCCAAGGATCCTGGCACAGATTGGAATCACACTATCGATGCCGTTGAGGCAGCTCTTCTCTGCACCCAAGAACCCTTGATATCAGCCACCGTGATCCTCTCTACAGCTCCTACAGACTTGCTCTCCACAAAAGACATTCACGGCCAGAATGTGAGCAACGGGACACAGACCAACTTACCAACTCCACCATCTCTAAGCCTATCACTCCAACTTCCTGCATCCCACTCCTTCTTCATCCTCGCACTCCAGACAGTAGGAGTGTACACCGGATCAGTCGGATAGCCTACATGCCTATGCATACTTGAAGTTTCTGATGGGATGGGAACGTGAAACACCCGTCCGTATCCCCAGATGCGGCTTTCTTCGTTTAGAGATAGGGCGATGAGATGGGTGGGGTGTACATCCGATTTGGCAAGGGAGGGTTCGTTTCCACGTTCGCGAGCGGCGAGGTAGCTTCCGATTTGGTTCGGTGGGGTCGTGGATGCAGGGAATGGTGTCGGCGTTGATATTGCTGGCTGGGGTTGTGGTGAGAGGTACCCCGAGAATGAAAATGAATGAGTGTGGGAGGTCGTCAAGAGTGATGGAGCTTTGTCGACTGGGCGTAGATTGTGTGAGAGGTATCGGACATCTGGTCTCCATGTCTGGTGGTAGGTCACCCATTGCGAGCGGCGCACACCCTCGACAGAAATGAAGGATACTGAATGATAGGTCTTGCAGCCCAACGGTGGTGACTGCCTTGAAGATTTCGGTTTGCTGCTGGCGCTTAGGCGAATAGGCATGTTTATTTGCATACTCTCTTAATGTCGAACCTGGAACTCACTGGAGTGAGAATTTCCTAATGTGGCAATCTAGTTGGAATTTGGGAGGTTGTGCTTTCGCATTTGCGCGAAAGCCTATGACTAGTGACTTGTTGTTTGAATCACGGCGATCAAGGATACCGAATTCTGGAGAAGTCTTACGTAGAAACGTTGAGGTACAAGGAGTTCTCAGAAAGATGACAAACGGAATAAACCACGGTGTCTGCATGATGAAAGGAGGGAGGAGGCCACGCATGACTGGGCCTGAATTAGGCACTCATGGACCACTCACGGCATCAAAATGATATCTTGATGATCGTTACTTTGAAGACAAGGAAGTGGGAGACAGGTTCTCGATTCCATGCAGGAAGAGGTAAGGTGTTCGCTTCCCCATATTCCATCATCAGTACATGCCGTGCTCCAATGTGTATCTCGAGCTTATGTCAAAAGCCCTGCTCATTATAGACGCCATCTGTGGCATAGGCGCGGCGATCATGGAAGCTCTTGTAAGTCAATCAGCTTCAGACCAACACTTGGTCGTCACTCAGCAGATCACCAAAGGAAGAGCTGCTATTGAAGAGCGTTGGCAGCCAGCATCGGAAGAGAGTGGAGTATCGATGCAATGCAGCTGAACGTAATTTTTGTCGATAGTGTTCGAGGCGCAATCATCAAAGAGGGTGGATACGAGTTTTGTCTTGATATCTTGATCAAAGAAGCTCTCCAAGATCTGATGCCCCTCGGCTCTCCGCTTCCAACTTCGCCGATTAGGTATCCATTTCTACCGCTTCGTGCGACAACAGTGTCGTGATGGTAGCCGTCAGTATGCAGTTGTCCTTCCAACTCTCTCGTGGTGGGGAGGTCCAATCAAGGCGAATCATGGAAGTGTCTTCTGTGTTGGACCTTTGGTTCTGACGTCCTTTATTAACCCTCCACCTACCTAATGTATTTGACTGCGTCAGGTTCGGGCGCTGCAATATTGCGTCGGCGGGTCGACAGCTTTCCCAGTCCCAGTTGATGAGGCGAAGGTATCGTGCAACTTCGAAACTTGCAAAGGCTTAGTAAGCGCAGCTTTTCAGACCTCGACTAATGCACCAATCAGAGCCATCCTAAGTCGGATTACCATTGCCCACTCCTCGGATATAAAAAGCAAAGCATTTCCTGTCTCTAGACACCTCTTCTTCATAATTCACCTTTCCTGTACTCTATACTTGACTCGCGAACTCCCCGTTACTAGTTCTCACATCTACCTAGACCGACGCAAAAGCTATTCCACAATGACCAAACCAACAACCTGCTGCGGCCGTGGTGACAGCTGCGTCTGCGCAACCCAGGCGAAATGCTCATGTGGCCAGCAATCAGCTATGAGCTGCACCTGCGAGAAGAAAGCCACCGAGAATACCGTAGCCGGACCTCGGTGCTCTTGCAGTATGATTTGAACCCAAGCCTTTCTTTCACGATCCTGACGGCCCTCTCACAGGAGCTCGTCCGGCTGGCGAATGCACTTGTGACCGCGCGAACACAGAGAACGAAAAAGTCGCTGGGACTACATGTGCCTGTGGTCAGAGAGCTGCCGGTAAGGATGAATGACCTGGACTGGTGCTGCAGATTGCTAACACTTCTGCGTCTTTCAGGTTCCTGCACCTGTGAGAAGGCTGCCGATGGAGGTCGTCTGCCCGACGAGATTGACTTTACTACCAAGGCATGATGCGGGGGCTATTGAACAGCTGATTTGGGCATGGCAAAGGGGGAGACGTCGCAGGCGTTCGGGGTGTTCTAGGTCAGCAGCGCAGGTGTTTCAAGCAATCAATACCACACGGAGGGTGCAGCCTGAAGAAAGGCAGCAGATAGTAATGCACTGAATCAATTCAGAGCATCAGTTCAAAGCATCAATTCCTCCATCTACAGTATGTTCTAGTGGAGTTCGATGATTCTGTTTGACGGAACCTGAGATGTAGCACGGATTTTAACGTGTCGGCCGTATCCCCACCGCTGCTGGCGCAGAACAGCCCCTGGTCCCTCTGCGGAGTCCTTCCGTACTGTAGCAGGCATGCTCCTCCTTCAATAGATTATAGCAGCGCGACTTGCCTCTGAATTACGACAGCAAGCCACTGTAACCCATCGTCCTCAGAATCGCCCAGTTTCGACGAGTGGCTGGCCACAACGTCCCACCCATTAGTTGGCAGATTCACTAGAGCACGCGCCCACTCTTCCACCATACCTTCACGATGCTGAACAACGAGCGCAAATCCACCGGAAGGTTATGATCGCCCAGTGGGCACATTCACAATTCCGTCCTCCACCGTACCGAACGGGCCGGGGGGCCTGTTCGGCCTTGGAAGCTCGAACAACACGTCTTCTATGCGTGGTCTTGTCCAATTCATAGCCGACCTCCGGAATGCACGAGCACGAGATCTCGAGGAGAAGCGTATTAATAAAGAGCTTGCGAATATCAGACAGAAGTTCAAGAGCGAGAAGCTTGATGGATATCAGAAGAAGAAATATGTTTGCAAGTTACTGTACATATACATTCAGGGCTATAATGTCGACTTTGGTCATTTGGAGGCTGTCAATTTGATTTCGGCTAACAAATTCTCGGAGAAGCAGATTGGGTATCTAGCCGTGACGCTGTTCCTCAATGAGCAGCACGAGCTTCTCCACCTGGTTGTGAACAGCATCCGAAAGGATCTGTTAGACCACAATGAACTCTACAACTGCCTGGCTCTCCATGCAATCGCCAATGTAGGAGGACGAGAAATGGGCGAGGCCCTCAGTGGCGACGTTCACAGATTGTTGGTTTCACCAACCTCCAAAGCATTCGTGAAGAAGAAGGCTGCTCTCACTCTGTTGCGTCTGTATCGAAAGTATCCAGGAATTGTGCACCAAGAATGGGCAGAAAGAATCATCTCGTTGATGGACGATCCAGATATGGGCGTCACTTTGTCCGTCACGTCACTTATCATGGCTCTTGTCCAGGACAATCCGGAAGCCTATAAAGGAAGCTATGTCAAGGCTGCGCAGCGCTTGAAGAAGATTGTTGTCGAAAACGATATTGCTCCTGACTACCTGTACTACAATGTGCCGTGTCCTTGGGTGCAGGTCAAGTTCTTGAGGCTTCTTCAATATTTCCCCCCTTCAGGTAAGTCTCTCCAGTGATGTTCTTGTTGACGAGGCTAAAAGATTCCTGCAGATGATACCCACGTCCGAGAAATAATAAGAGACTCATTGCAGCAGATAATGCACGCCGCCACCGAGATGCCCAAAAACGTACAACAGAATAATGCACAGAACGCCGTGCTTTTTGAAGCAATCAATCTCCTCATTCACCTTGATACCGAGCACAATTTGATGATGCAGATATCGTCCAAGCTGGGCAAGTTCATTACTTCCAGGGAAACAAACGTCCGCTACTTGGGCCTTGACGCAATGACCCATTTTGCTGCCAGGGCCGATACGCTTGATCCGATCAAAAAGCACCAGAACGTCATTATAGGATCGTTGCGAGATCGAGATATTAGTGTTCGAAGAAAGGGACTGGATTTGCTGTATAGCATGTGTGACACAACTAACGCTCAGCCAATTGTCAACGAGCTTCTCAAATATCTGCAGAGCGCTGATTTCGCCATTCGGGAAGAAATGGTTCTAAAAATTGCCATACTGACAGAAAAGTATGCAGCGGACGCGAAATGGTACATCGACATCTCATTGAAACTTCTTGCTATGGCTGGCGATCATGTCAGCGACGAGGTCTGGCAACGAGTCATTCAGATTGTCACCAACAACGAAGAGCTGCAGGCATATGCTGCACAGACAATTCTGGACTATGTGAAAGGCGACAACACTCATGATACGCTGGTCAAGATTGGCGGATATCTTCTTGGGGAGTCTGGTCACCTAATTGCGGATAACAAAGGATGCAGTCCAATCGAACAATTCATGGCCTTGCAGTCAAAGATGATGACTTGCTCTGATATCACCAGAGCACTTCTCTTATCTACCTTTGTGAAATTCATCAACCTGTTTCCTGAGATCAAACCTCAACTTCTTCAGGTGTTCCAGTTCTACAGTCATTCTCCGGATTCGGAACTACAGCAAAGAGCTTGCGAGTATCTAACTCTTGCATCTTTGCCGGAGGATGATTTGCTACGGACGGTGTGCGACGAAATGCCACCATTCTCGGAGAGAACATCTGTCTTACTATCCAGATTACACCAGAAGAGTGTTGGAACGAGCGACAAGCGGACCTGGGTGGTTGGTGGAAAGGACGCAAACGCGGATAAAAAGGAGGTCATCATGGCCCAGCAGACTGGGCTGAAGCGATCATTCACAACCATTGTCAATGGCACATCTGCTCAGACCAATGGCGGATCAAGAAATGCGAGCGGCACCTCACAAGCCGCGAATAGTTCATCTTCCAACGATCTAGCAGGTCTAGATATGAATGGCGATGCAGAGGATTCAAGGACCCCCAACCTGGCTAGTGCGGTTCACCTAACTCCTGACTGGGACATGGGCTTCAACCGACTATATTTCAGCGACGAAGGTGTTTTATTCGAGGACTCGCAAATCCAAGTGGGTATCCGCAGCGAATTCCGATCACATATAGGAGTCCTCAAGATCTACTTCAGCAACAAAGCATCCTTCTCCATCAACTCATTTACAACCACCCTCGACAACCCCTCCGCCGCCCAACTAAAAATCGACATCAAAAGCCTCCCTGAGTCAACGGTACAGCCGGGCTCCCAAACTCAGCTAACAGCGTTTTGCATGGCCCGGACACCCTTCACAGAAGCCCCCACCATCCGCATCTCATACCTCGCTGGCGCTTTACAAGCATACACCCTTCGCCTCCCCATTCTTCCGCATAAGTACATGGAGCCGTCCGATTTATCGGCAGACGACTTCTTTAAACGCTGGAAACAGATAGGCACGGGATCCCTGGAAGCACAATCGACCTTTGGACTCAGTGGCAAAGGTAAGGAGATGAATGAGCAGTTCACTCGGAATGTAGTGGGGCGGTTCAAGTGGCGAATATTAGATGGTGTGGATTCTAACGCGAAGAATATTGTGGGGTGTGCTGTTTTCCAGGTCGAAAGCGGAAAGACGGGGTGTTTGTTGAGGTTGGAGCCGAATTATGAACAGAAGGTATGTGGATCTTCGTCTCCTTTCCTGCGGATCGGTGTGTTGTTCTAACCAATTGATGCAGATGTATCGTGTCACGATCCGAGCGACTCAGGATACCGTGCCGAAGGTCATGCTGAAGATGATGGAAGAACGGCTCGCTAAAGGTATATCCACAGACTTATCGTAGGCGCTGGAAAATATAGTTCTTGGTCCAATTCCCAGAGGATTTCCCAACGAAACGTTACCCGTGCTGCATGTGGCCGAAGTTGCCAATTCTATGGCGTCGTAAACAGCTGACGTAAATCCAACAGCATGGATTTTGCCCTACATCTCATATCATTCCTTTCCCTCTTCCTTCTCAGGCATCACCTTTGCCTCCCCCTTGGGCCGTCTCTCCCCAAAAATCGTACTCCCCACCCTCACCTCGTCGCTCCCCATCCTAATCGCCGCCTCAAAATCCTCACTCATCCCCATCGACAGCTCCAGCTCTTCCTGCCCGATCCCCAACTCCTTGGCCACCCAATCCCGCGTATCCTGTAGGCACTGAAAATCCTCATTCTCCGTCTCCGGTGTCGTGGCTTGGGATCGCGCAATCGCTCCGATAGTCATTAGACCCAGTAATTTGAGATGCTCGCACTTCTCGCGGATATGCTTGCATAGCTCCAGTAGTTCCAGGCTGTTCGGTTGGACACCACTCTTACTATCCTCGCCGCTCGTATTCACTTGGACAAACACCCTTAACTGCCCTTCGCCCTCTTCCCCTCCTTCCCCATCTCCGGCGGCATTCACTAGCCGTTCCCCCCGCCCTTTATCTAGCAAATTCGCCTTCTTGACACTATCCACGCTCTCCACTGCCCATAAACCCCGCACTTCCCGAGCCAGGATCTGCGCCTTGTTGCTCTGCAGCCCGCCGATGAAGTGCCAGCGGACCTTGCCCTGGAGCTCGCTGGGGAGAAGTCGGCTCTTCTCCAGGAGTTCTTGCACGTAGTTCTCGCCGAAGTGGGTGTGGGGAGTATGGTGGGGAACAGAGGAGGTGAGGGAGGGTGGAGGGGAGGAGACGAGCGCGATGATGTCGGTTAGGGGTTTGAGTTTGGAGACGGCGACGAGGCGGATGGATTTGCGGATCGAGTGGGCGGTGGTTGTGCTGGTTATGCGGGAGTTTATGGAGGAGAGGGTGGAGATGAGGTGGGTGACTCGGGCCGGGGAGGGTTTCATTGCTTCGGAGGAGGGTGGGGAGGTGTCTTCGGAGCACATTGCGAGGGAGTGGATAGCTGTGCTTGTGCTGCCCTGACGACTGGCGTCAAGAGAAATTGGCTTGGTTTCGACTGAATCAACTGCTGGAGGTGATAATGCTTACATAATTTAGCTGTCATCCCGTGTTAAAGTGGATTGGATAAGGGAAACGAAGGCCAACTTCAATGGCTTTCATGGCTTAATCTCATTCCCTCTCTCTGGTGGTAACGAAGTATCTTTGATGCCCCTGCTGTGAAAGGCAAGCCTTGAGTAGACTCTCGTCTCAGAGAGTTCATGTGAAGGTATCTCTCTCTATTCCAGATCCATTACTTTCCAAGTTGTGAATAAATCAAAGCTTTGACAGACGTGCAACTTTTGCTGTCATCCAGGCTTTACATGCTGATTTCTGTATTTGATATTCCTCACCTTTGCGTATCTCATAATTTGCCTTTCTCTCAGTTACGTGCCCTTCTATTCTCAATTTTCGTGTCGCTTGCAACAACAGACTCCTCTATCACAGACCTTTCTCTGCATTTGTTACATCACGATACATCCGACGATAGCCCAAAATCTTAGCATATGACTTGACCATGACATCTCCCAAGAACATACAGCATGAAGACATTCCCGCAGGGTCTTGGTCCATACCGATCTGAGAAAAGCAGCAAACTTTTAATGATCTGTCATTGTCCACTGAAGCTGGGCTGGCAGCCAAGCTGCCACTGACTCTTGACATTGTACCAGCTGAGATCCTCCGCAAGATCCTCAAGAAGTTGCTTGAATCGAACCTTGTTCTGACGTGGAAGAACATTGCAGCTCCTCTGCCTGGGTTCTGGTGGCTAGCACGCACCTTGGTGCTCTCCGCCTTCTGTTCCTCCCATGTTGCCCCCCATCTTGACGTATCCTGGATTGAGGCCAGTGCGCTCCTTGGATTGAAACTGCCATTTGATCATGACGACATAAGAGAGCGTCTGCAGAGGACAGTCGCGAATCGCGGCTGGTTGACACTGAGTATGTTGAAGCTTGCAATAGCTGAGATTCTAGAGGTATATTTCCAGCATCACTGGATCCATGACAGAATCACGACCCTTCTCCATCATTCGCAGGAACTCGAAAACCGCTGGACCAACAGCACCCATGCTACGGAACTGGACTTGGAATTTGTGGGAGAGGATGCCGGTGGCGCGTGCCCAGTGTCTGAAGTCCTTCAAAGGTTTTGGCTGGAGCTTTTTCAATGGGTAGGTCCCCATGTGTCAAGATTCAGCACCCTCGAGATCGACCTCACATTGAATAGACTTCTTCGATTGCCGGTTACAGACAGCAAGATAAAATTTTGCACTTTCTGCTGAGGGCAAGGACTGCTGCTGAATTTGGGGTAGAGTACTCCGATGTTTTCATGCAGGCAGCCGTCGAGGGCTCGATATCCACCGGCAATATCGCGATGACAAGCTTGCTAATGAGACTGGGATTACACCAATGCTGCTCACCAGCTGTTTGGGCGGAGCACTTTCTCTGCGCAATGCGGTTTGATCGCTCTCATATCTTCCAAATCTTGCTCGGTGGGGACAGCACAGAGTTTCACCACGACAATCCTGATATTTTGCAGTGGCCCTCTGTGGAGAAGCGAGAAGAGAAGCATTTGGCCACATCCTCCATGAGTACATGGAGGCCGATGATTCGGCTCCTCCGAGAGAAGCATATTTCTTTGTGGAATTTAGAACTTGGGGAGGAAAGGGCGAGGCTGATCGTTTAGATCAGGGTGCGTTGGATGAGGCTCACAACTAGGATCATCGATGTCGAAGCAATCATCCAGAGATTGAGCGGGGAGTACGGAACGGGCTGTGAGAGGAGTGCCTGGATGATCAACTCTCTAGCAGATGGCAGTTGAAGTGCCATTCTTCCTGCAAAACCCTGCTGGTCCATACACCTGATAAGAACATTAAGATGGATCATGGCAAGGAGGAGCTTAGTATCCCCCGAGATATCTCATCTCATCATGACACGGTAGCATCCATCACGGAAGGCAGTGCTGACGCCGGAGATTGATCAAGAGACACGTTAGATATTGGGTGAGAAAGTAACGCTTTGATGCCCAGCAAAAGCAGGTCCGTTGGAGGGAAGAGCAGCACAATTCCAGAAAGTATATCTCTGCGCGTCTGACCACGCCTACAACCTCCACACATCAGCCAGATCTACGTTCAACCCCCTCAAGGTGCCACTGTCTGTCGATGCTGATACATTTCCCATCTTCATGCTACTCTCCTTCGCGCTTTCCGTTTCGTATCCTTCCCCATCAGGCAATAACGCGTCTCCCTCCCTCGCGTCCTGTGTGACGCTTTTCCTACTAATCACTGAACCCTCAGATATCCACCAACCTCAGTCTGAAGTTTGATCACAGCAAACCTTGATTTGCATGGGTGACTTCGTTCTGAAATCGATCCCATCTCTCCTCTGTTTGGCTCGACAGCGATGGCATTTATCACGGAGATGCTCCCTCAAGCCAACACGGACTGGATACCAGCTTCAGCAAGACGCACCAGACTTGAACCAGTCTCTGGTGAATCTGACGTTGTCTTGACCACTACCGATAGAACATCTCCAAACCTTGACACTCTACCAAATGAGGTCGTACAGAAGATCTTCTGGGAGTCCCTTGAACTCAATTTGATCAAGACATTTACCAGCATTGCGTACAGTTTGCCAAACTTCTGGCATGTTGCGAGGTCTCTGGTGCTCCTGACGTTTTGTCGTGTCGACGCTGCAAGCCAGCTGAACTGGTGTCCATATTGCACATACTCCTTCGTAGGTCTGGACGGTCCATTGAGTAAGGATGCTCGGAGGAAGCTACAGAAACGGGTCCTAGAGGGCAGCTGGCTGACAATTGGCATGCTGAAATTGGCCATGGGGGAGATTCAAGAAGCATATGTCCAAGAGTATTGGGTTGACGCCGGCATCAGGACCCTGCCCCCATCCGAGGCAGCATTTGAGAATCGTTGGCTAGACAGTGAAGATGTGCTGGCACGGAAACTTGAGCTGTACGGGGTCGATCCGATAGGGGCTGCCATGTCTCTCACCATGGAAGATCCCTTCTACATGCAGCTGAACGGCATCGAAGAACTCGATGATGACCTATACGATATTTTCAGCATTCTCGAGGTAGATTTCATCCCCGACAAACTTCTTGAACTACCTATCACAAATTCGAAGTTGGAGTTTCTGCATTTCTTGTTGAGGAGCAAGTCTGGTGCGGTGGTATGGGAAATATCGCACTCAGAATCCGCGATGCGACACGCAATTCAACACGCCATCTCGACTGGCAAGCTTGAACTGACCTGCCTACTCATCGATCTCCGATTGCGAAGCAATTCATGCAGCAAGTCATCACGTGTAAGCGTTGACAACTTCCTCACAGCAGCCAAGTACGATCACGCTCAGGTCTTGCATATCTTGGTCGAATTTGACAGCACGAATTTTCCGCGAAATGATCCAGACTTGGAGCAATGGGCCCGCTCCGTGAAAGACAAAGGGGACAATTTTGGCCATATGTTGTTGGAATACATGCAAGCCAATCACATCATCCCCGACCGGCACTCCTTTGCAATGTTCGAACATGAAAGACACTTCTTTCCATGTCACATACCACTCTCTGCGACGGTTCGAGCACGAGATGTAATCGATCGTCTTGGTGAAAGGTTCGGAATCGAACCCGGGAATTGGCTCTCGGGGTGACGTCTTTGCGACAGCGTTCACGATCACCTTTTCAAGCGTGGAGATGGCCTTAGTATGGGTGACATATTGTTTGTAATTAGGAGGTGTAGGAGCTGGCCTGCTGTGAGTGACTGTCAGTCGGACCAAAAATCGAGATTGCTACAAGTCACTCGTACGTGCACACAAGGGCGGGATGGGACAGGTGAACTGAGTCCAATTTAGCTACTTGTCATTCCTTGATCGGACAGAGCGAAATTCGATCCAGTCTTGCAAAACTCGTTGTTCAATCTATTGCACATGCTTTACTCCTATGAGTATGGGAAGCCTGTAAACACCATCGATACATGTATACAGTAAGTAATGGATGACCAGGGGGCACAATTTTCAATGGAGACGAATCTTCCGCCGGTGCCAAGAGCTGCATTTCCAATTCGTGACTCCACCTACCACCACTTTCAAGTCCCTTCCCATGCACGGGCACAAGCTGCGACAAGCTTCCATCATGGTCAGTCACCCGATGATGAGGCTATCGCGCTCAGCTTGCCTCGAATTGAGGTACATGCCACCACTCTTCCTCGCGCCCGCTCTCCAATCCGGCCATCACAGCTCCACCAAAGCTCTATCGCAAACCCATCGCCATCCCTTCTCCTCCACCCCGACCCCCCAAGTCCGCCTCCGCAACCGCGAGAAGAATAAATCCCGCGGCGTCTCCGCCATCCGCCGCACCGGCCCTCGCATCCCCCTCTCCGTATCCAAATACACGCTCCCCGAGCCGGTCTGGGATCCCCCAGTACGCAAAGAATTCAAACCGCGCGACGACCATGGCTTATGGGGATTCTTCAACGAGAAGAGAGCGCCGATGACCCCACCCGTGGATCTCAACGCCCACGGAAGGTCCTGGACGTATCCGGAACTCGTGATCAAGTCGTGGCAGGATCTATGGTATATCTGGTGGATGTGTGTCAAGGAGAGGAATTGGTTGAGCACGGAGGCGAATGAGAGGAAGAGGGTGGAGGCGGGTTATGGAGATTGGGAGGGACAGCATAGGGATAAGATAGTACGTTATCAATCTTGTCTGGTTTGCGGAGAGTTTCGAAAGGCAGGACCGATGATGAGCAACACGTTTCACTCGCCGATATGAGATTTGCCGTCGCGTACTGCTTAAACCGGATGGCTATGAGATCACACTTTTTCTATTCCAAAGGGGTTTACTGTGGTCATACTATTGCATTCACGCATACGAAGGAATGATTTTGAACAATTGAAAAGAGAGGGCATTGACCATACTGACTTCTTAATGCGTACGATCACAGGTAAAACAGACCATGCGCAACATCAGAGATGTCCTCATCGACCGACAAAAAGGCCACGAAGAAGCCCAGAAGATCATCAGCAACACCGAACACTGGAAGGAGGTGCTCAAGCAGGAAAGGCTGGAACAGGAAGAACATGAAAAGTTGGACCAGAGGGAGACTCAGGAACAGTGGAATGAGCTGCTGGCACGGAAAGAGGTTGGGGAAAAGGTATGTACATTCACTCATCCTTTCTATCCTGTGTTTTAGGTCGTCGACGACGACTAGGTGCTTATGATGTGATGTCGTTGCTGCTTTAGCTGTCCGAAGAAGAAGAGGTCTTCCTAGCACGAATGGAAACAGAACCGCCGCTAGTACATGGTGAACCTGAACCAGAAACCATGGGTCGCCGCCGCGGGTGGCCGAGGGTATAAAAAGGGCAACGGGATTAAAGGCTTGACGTTTCGATGTTCTGAGTTGATTGTCTATCTGGGCAAAACGCCATGCATCGAGAACGCGACGTTCGAGCAGAACAGAATTTGACGATGAGTGGGGACGGGGTGGCTTTGGTTTCTATTCTTGCGAGACCTAGAAGCCACTTCCGGGCGTTGGGTTGCTACCCTGGCAATAGAGACTATTTGACGTGGGCGACAAACGTGGCTCGAGCAGATGCTATATTTAGTCTTCATTGAACCTCGACCGACTGCAACGCCACCAGCTCGATTCATGTACATGAATCTATTAAATGCGCTGAAGCGCCTGGGCCTACATTTGACTGTTTGCGAGCTAGTCGTGAAAGGACGGGAGACTAGAAGATTAATCGAAAAGACGTGTATTCCTGTGCACTAAGCTCTGTCGTTTGCTACCCATACCATCAGAAGCCCTCTTCTCAGACTGCTCCCTCCTAAGCTGCTGCTCTGCACCGTCTTTGCTCTTATCTCCTCTCCTTTGCGTTCCCCGCTATCCTTAAGAACTGACCGCCTCCGGCTGCTTATTAGGATCGTACCCATGTTTCTGCTTCAACTCCTCAACGAACGAGATGTATTCCTTCTCTGCGTTGGCGGGGGTGACGCCCTCGTTGACGATCTTCTCCCAGGCTTTGTATTTGTATCCGGCCTGCCATGGATTCATCGTTAGTTGGTTGGCTTCAATTGGGAGAGTTGCGCAGGATGAGGTGGTTCGGGAGCATACCTTGAATTGATACACGCTTGGTTTTGTTGCGGACTCGAATGGTGGGTCCTGTTTGGCTTGTTTGAAGTAGGCGTAGAGCTGTGAGGGCACAAATACTTAGCCTGGAGTCTGACCGTGGATGTTAAGAGCAAAGTGATATGATAAGATGGATGCTATTTCGATGGGAGAAGATGAATTGTCGGGCACGAAAACATGGAATCTTTGGAGTCGAACGTCGAGCAAGAATTAGAGGAGTTTCCGGAGACAGATTTCATCCGAGCCATTATCCGCTCCAAGGCTTTTGAGGTGTGCTTGCTGGCAGTGCATCGAGCTCGCTGCTTGGAGGTCGGACCCACAGAGACGGAGATTCACCCAATGTCTGATTTGAAGGGACTCAGACTGGGCAAGACGAAGTGGAAGGCGGATTGAGAAGCAGAGTCGTATTTTCAAGACAATGAGACCTACATGCAGAAGTTCATCGTCCGTGGGCTTAGCCTTGAGCTGCTTCGCTTGTACTGCAGCAGCTTCGAAGTTGGCGGATGGCATGCTGAAGATGGTTCAACAAGACAGTTCGGCGTAAAGAGATTTCGCACTTGGTTGAAGTTGAAACAGATTGGTTCACTTCGTCATGGATCTGAAAGAGAGAGGTTTCATGCTCAAGGAAATTGATGTCACTTAATAAACCAAACCGAAGTGGGATTCTGGTGGCGAGTCGCAGACCTGCTGAAAGCTGCGGGGTCATGGTCGGCCAATGGACCTGGCCCTACTTTCACAGTGGTTTCTGTCGGTCAGAGGAGTGTAACAATCTACTTACATTGATGAGGCTATATGGCTTCATGCGTTGTAAGCTTACAATCAGCCTTTCTGTGCTAGGTTCCCGCCTGACCCCGTCGCTATGCACCAAGATGGCCTTTGAACATTTCAGTAATCAATAGCCCAGCCGTTTTTCTCAAGGAACTCTGAACTAGCATTCTTTAGAGCGACGTTGGGAATGAGTTGCTTTTCGCTTAACGGCTCTCGTGTCAGAGGATCAAAAGGGCTTGCTTTGAGATGTCGTAGAATGCTTATCCTCTCGTAGGAAACGCCTGAAGGAGTTATTACTGGGTCGTGCATGATCTCAAACGTGATTCCATCGATCAGATAATCTGGCACAATCTGGCAGATGCATTAGCCAGTGCTGTGTGCTGAGCTCACGACCAAACTCACCCTCTCTGCAGTCTCCTCATTCTGCGCGTTCTTGAAAGCCTCTCTGACATTGCTTCTCCGCTCCTCCGCTTCCCTTTCAAGAGTCGCCTGTTCCTCATTGCGCCCAATCTCGCCAATCTCTTGTCTCGAATACCTCCTTTCTAGGTCCGCGAGCTCCTTGTCCAGTTGATTCTGCAACAGGTCTTCCACGTTTGCCAAGGTTTCATTCAGCTGTCTGAGTCTTGCAGTCTCGTTGCTCTGCCATTGTGCCTGCTTGGTTCGCAATATAAACTGGCTGAGTACCTCACTTGAAGAATCTTTGATTTCCAGGCAAATCTTATATGCATGCTTGGCGGTTTCCAGTGCCTCAACAGGATGCTTGAGACCAAGAAGAGCTTGCGCAAGGTTGTAGTACGGTTTCATCGAGAGAGGATTCTTCGGCCCGTACAACTCGATGGCTTTCCGCGCATCGTTCTCAGCGCCACTCCAATCCTGTAACTTAACGCGCGTAAGTGCACGATTCGAAAACAACTTGGGATCGGAAGAGTTCTGCTGTATCCTACACGTAGAGTTAGCCACGGAATACTTGTAAATTTGCTAGGACAACCCTACGCCTGAGAGTAGAGTTGATCAGCCTCCTTGAATTTGCCGGCTTTGAAATGTTCGTTGCCCATATTCTTCAAAGCCATGGCTGATGCGACCTCTTCGCCCGAAGGTTTGCATGGTGCAGAAGGAGAACGGGAGAATTTGCGAGGCCACTTCAGGGTAGACGAAGAGGAACCCATAGAGGAGCGGCTGATGCGCAGGTGTCAGCGGCGGTATCGGGAATCGGAAACGGCCGCAATACCCGATGAGGAAACATATGGAATCAAGGAGAAATTATTGAATTGCTGACACCGAGTTCCTGAACAATATACATGCACAGTACGAATACCCGGACTTGCCGGAGAATTCCTCAGATGGATGTTTTGATCTCGAATACAGGGCAGCTTATGTTGAGCTGTTACAGCTACACACTGGGGAGAGCCCCGTGACACGACATCAGGCAACTTGTAGCTTGTCCTACCTCCTGCTATGCGTCCTTGTATTGCTTCGAGTGAGGGGTCTCTGGGAGTGGCCAGATTGGTCAGGGAAGATCCCCCGCTGTCCGTGTCTCTCGATGGTGTTCGACCAGAATTGCGACGAGCCAGGCTGAGCGACTCTTGGTTTGTACAAAAATATATCCTGCTTCATGTCCTAGCCGCGCACCACGTTTACCAGCGGAGAGAAATCTGGATCGTGTTCCACAAGCCGTCCCTGCTTACTCGGAGTATCTACCGAGACTTTTGTTCATGTTCATCACCCAATAACACCAGTAATGCAAACATCTTATCGCTCGAGAGAAGCGCTTCACCAAAAACATCGCGGCAAAAGACACCTCTAATGCTTTGAGCTGCTCAAGAACCTTTGGCTCCACTGCCCGCTTGCAACGTCCGTTCATAATCGGTGATGTTTTTCACCTTCTCCGCGCTGGCACTACTGGCATCAAACCGCAGCTCGACCCATTCTTTGATCAGCTTCTTGGCTAGCTCTAGTCCGATAACCCTCTGTCCGAAGCAGAGCACTTGAGCATCATTACTCAGGACTGAGCGTTCAACGCTATATGGATCGTTTGCAGTGACCGCTCGAATGCCAGGAACCTTGTTGGCGGAAATGGCGACTCCAAGACCGGTGCCGCAGATGAGGAGTGCTCTGTCTGCCTTGACAGCGACAGAAACAGGTCAGCGTGCTCCATGTTAGGCCAACCGGGAAGATTCATACCTCGCCTGCAATGATCTTCTTGCTTGCGTCTACCGCGATGTGAGGATAGGCTGTGCTGTCATCAGCATCCTCGGTGCCCACATCGAGAACCTTGGAGACGCCAGGGTTCTTTTCTAGCTCTGCCTTAAGCTCAGTCTTGTATGCATGGCCAGCATTGTCACTGCCGACCACAATCCTGAGAGGCGAGGGTGCCGTGCCGTTCGCTGCCATTGTCTCGACTGAGTATTTGTAGGAGGAATGATTTCAAATAGGTCTTTATACTTTCCACGAATCCAGAAAGACCGGAGGAAATATGAAAGGAATGGCAAACAGTATTGGGAACATTGTGAAATGGTTGACCCGATCGTCTTTGCCACGAAAAGTTCCCCAACTTTTCGAATGAGGCAATGCCGCCCTAGCTGGTGCGGGGAATGTCCGGACTTCAACCGAGAGCAGAATGAACGAGATATTCTCCATCACCACTGCAAGATATACAAAGCTTCGAGACACTTGCACCTCAGATATTATGGATTCATCAACCGCAAACTCTATGAAGTACCCCTCGGTGGCGCCAACTATACTCCTCATCTCTTCCAAAGCCTACTTTTCACCTTCTCGCACCCTCTCCTACCTAAAGTCGCTCCTCGATCCCCAAAATGGCATCCTTCCGCTCCCAGGCTCTTCGCAATCTTCGAACGAGACCTCCCCACCTCTTCAACTCGCGCTCCTCCCTGACTTTCTAACCATCTACCCCTGCGCCGAACTCCTTGCCCAACACTCCGAGTCACCCAATCCTTCCGCCTGGCCCCTCCTCCTCGGCGCCCAAAACTGCTTTTGGGAACCCAATCTAGGCCCTTATACCGGCGAGATTGTCCCTCCTTCACTCCGCTCCCTCGGCTGCAGCATCGTCGAGCTTGGCCACGCCGAACGTCGACGCTATCTCTCCGAAACAAACCAGAGTACTGCAAAAAAAGCTGCTGCTGTTTGCGGCTGTGGTATGGTGCCGCTCGTTTGTGTTGGGGAGGCGTCAGCTCCAGCAAAAGACGGTCCGACGAGCATGGCTGTTGGCAATGCGTTGAGGGAGATCGGACCACAGGTCACGAGCGTGTTGGAGGCGGTGCCGAGGGACGCGCCAGTGGTACTGGCTTATGAGCCTGTTTGGGCGATTGGGGCCGAGAGGCCGGCGGGAGTGGAGTATGTGGGGCCGGTTGTGCAAGGGATCAAGCAGGTGGTGAGGAGTGTCTCTGGAAGGACTGGGGAGACGAAAGTGGTATACGGAGGAAGTGCCGGACCAGGACTTTGGGGGAAGGGTGGCCTGGGCGACTGGGTGGACGGTATGTTCCTGGGACGGTTTGCGCATGAGATAAGTGGGGTGAAAGAGGTCGTTGACGAAGTCCTAGAGACCGTGAAGCTCCGGGGGAAACAGAGCTGAAAGCTCTGACACGTGGAGAACAGAGCAGTAGCGACGGAGCAGCAACATGAACAAACAGCTGTCACAGGAGTCAAAGGCTCCTCGCAGACAAGCTGTACAGCGCGGGCCTCTCAGAACATGATAACCATGACCAGTATTCCCACACGCCAGACACATACTCCAACGCCATCGTTTCCAAGATCCTAAACGAGACGGCGTTTTCCTCACTTTAGCTCACCAGGCGTCATGACAGAAACCACACTCGTGCCCTCGCTGAACCTGGTCCGAAATACCCGATTCGCGTTCTGAAACATGCCGTCCTTCAAACTGACAACAATGAACTGCGAACCCTTGAACCGGGTCTTGATCAGGCGGCCAATATTCTGCGTGTGCGAAAGATCCAACGCTGCGTCAACTTCATCGAGAATATACATAGGCGCGGGCTTGAACTGGAGAAGCGCGAGGATTAGGGAGAGGGCAATGAGAGATCTGAGCAAGTAGCAATCAGCGTCATCCCAACCTCGTCAGGATCATGAGACAAACCTCTGTCCACCACTCAACTCTGTCAGACTCTGCTTCCACACCTTCCCCAAACAAATCTTAACCTCCAAACCCTGTTGAATCCGATTCTCATCCCCATCCAGCGGCACCAACTTGGCCGTATTATTCCCCGGAAGCAAATCGGCAAAGATATTCCCAAAATCGACCGTCACCTTCCTCCACGTCTTCAACAGCGCCTCCTTCTTATATTCATCCAGCGTCACGATCGTCTCCTCAATCTTCTTCTTGTCCCGCACTACCGTCCTCATCATTGTTTTCAGGCTCGCCTCCTTCTTTTCGACACTGTCAATCATCGGCATGACTTTCGGGTTGATCTTTTTCTTCATGCCTTGAAAGCGCTCGGTTACTGTCTTGAGCGCGGCGCGCGACTCAGAAAGATTCTTGCCTTGGAAGTCGTACGGTGTGCCGGGTTTGCCAAACTGGGATTTGGTGTCGGCGATCCAGTCGTGTTCCTTCTCGAGGGCTGCGACGAGTTGCTCCGCGGCAGCGGCGTCTTTGGTGGCCTTTTCCACGGCGTGCGTGAGTTTTTGGATCTCGAGGGATTCTTCGGTCGTTTGTTTGGATTTCTTGGATTTGGCGGATTCAAGTTCGCGGAGCTCGTCGTCAAAGCCCGTCAATTTGGCTTGTTCGTCCGCTAGCTCGGCAAGAGCAAAGTCGTGAGCATCTTTCACTTTGACTTGCTCAAGGAGCAGTGACTCGACTTCTTCCCTCTGGCTTGTGGCAGTGGCATCGGCTTCTGCAAGCTGCTCTTCAGAGGCTGTGAGGTCGCTAACGGCTTGCTCGGATTCAACGCGAGCGTTTTGAAGCTCTTTCTGCAAAGTCTTGACTGAGATAGAATGCTTGCTTGATGCCTTCTTCAAGGCTTCAAGCGTCTTCTCCAGCTCCTTAAGCTTGCTGTCCCTGTTGTTACTGAAGTCAGACATATCTTTCTCAATGCGCTTAGCATCGTTTGCAGCTTCGGCTTGCCGGACCTTTGCATCTGCCACTTCTTGCTTGAGCTGAACAATGTTTGTCTTCATCTCTGCAACCGCCTGAATGATAGAAGATGAGAAGTTGCCATTGATTTGCTCTTCTGTCAACTTGATTTCGTGCGATTTGAGATCCAGCTGATGCTTGGTAGCTCTCACTGCATCAAGCTTCTTCTTTTCACCCCTCATGACTTCTTGCAATTGATTAAGCTCGCGTTCTTGCATCTGTAGTTCCTTCATAACTTCGTTAAATTTCCCAAGAGTGACCAAAACGCCGCTCGTATTGGGAGAGCTCCCTCCAGAAAGTGTCCCAGACGGATCATATACGTCACCCTCCAGCGTCACGCTTTTCATACGCACAGCTGGGTCGAATGTGACCCGCTTCGCAGTCTCGGCATCCTGGCAAATGAGGGTCGAGCCGAAGACATAGTCCATAGCAGCAGAAACTTCTCGATCATAGCCAATCAATGACAAAGCGATGTCGACCTTCCCAGGAGCAATCTTCTGGGCGGCTCCGATCTTCTCAGCTGAAGCTCTAAAAGCGGAAATCTTGTTTAGCGGAATAATGGTAACGCGTTTCCTCAGCTTGCCATTTTGCAGAAGCTGTGTACCCGTCTCAGCACTGTCCACGACAACATTGTACAGCCGTCCGCCAGCACATACTTCGAGGGCTGTACCCGCTTGAGCTTTGTTTTGGTCCATGGTGAAGAGCTGAGCGACAAGACCTTTTACCCTCGACCTATCGAAGTTCGGGGTAGGGTCGCTAAAGCTGAAATCCACATTCGCGACTTTCCGCTTGAGACCATCAGCCTGCTCTCGCAAAGTCCTCATACTCTTCTGCAGGGTCGATTCTCGCTGATGCATTTGCTCCTCTCTGCTGGGGTCGAATCCGAGGTTGGTCAAATCTGCTTCGAGCTTTTGGGCTTCCTTCCTCAGCCCTTCTAGATCGCTTAATAAACCGGAATTCTGTTCCTTGGCTTTCTTCGCTTTCGGCTCATCTTCCTTGACTCGCTTTTCAAGATGAGTTATCTTTAGCTTGGCTTGCTCCTGTTCAGTACTCGCTGCGCTGGCTCGATTTCGGGCATCTTGTAGTTGTCCTTGATAACCGCTCTCTTGGCCCTCTCGCGATGCAACACCAGTTTGCAGTGTAGAGAGTAGCTCTTCTTTTTGCTCAACCTCTGCACTTTGCGTGCCAAATTGCGCCTTTGCTTCGTCGTACTGTGCTTGGATCTTGTCGTAGGCGGCCTTCTTCTCTTTTAGCAGCTTCTCAAGGTCTTTGCCAGCCTTCATAATCTCTTTCCACTTTTGTCCTTCTTCTGCCATGCTTGTCTTTTTCAGGTCCAAGACCGTACTCAACCTGACAAGCTCGTGGCTGTGCTCTTTGACTTGAGCTTCGAGAGCTTGGAATTTCCCTCCTTTCTTCAACTCCTTGTCCCGCACCTCCTTCACCCGCCGTACATCCTCCTCTAAATTCTCGATCTCCCTCTTCAACCTCTCAGCATTATCCTCCAACTCCTGCACCTTCGCACTCTTGGTTTCCAACTCCTGCCGCGCAACCCTCAATCTCTCCCCAGCCCTCACATAATCCGCAGCAACGACGACCCTGGTCAGTCTCTCCAGCTCGCCTTGCGTCTTCTGATAATCCAACCAAGCCCTCTTCTCTCCCCTGAGCTTCTCCAGCTTCGGCTCAATCTCCTCCCTCAGTAACCCCTCAATCTCCAGCACCTTCATCTCCTTTTTCGCCATCGTCTTATTCGCCTTCTCCTTCCGATCCTCAAACATCCTCGTTCCCGCCGCCTCCTCAATCATCGCCAGAATCTCCACACTCTTCATATTCAACACCTTCGTGATCCGCCCCTGCATGATCAGAAAATTCGGATTATTGATATTCAACCCAACGGACTGAAACAGATTCTGCACCGTGGCCTGTTGCGCGCGGTGCCCATTGATCAGGTATTTACTCGTCCCACCCAGTACAATCTGCCGCGTCACGCTGATCTGTGTGTACTCCTCGAATCCGATGGGGCTGTTGTTCTTGTCGCGGTTATCAAATACGATGGTGACGGAGGCTTTGGTCACGCCCGCCTGGCCGCGCTTGTAGATTAGATCCTGTAGGTTCTGCGCCCGCACCGTGGACATGTTGGTGATTCCTAGGACGAAGCATATCGAGTCGAGGATGTTGGATTTGCCGGAGCCATTGAGACCAGTGATCGAGTTGAAGGTGCTATCCCAGCCCGAGATGACGGTGCGCACGGCGTAGGATTTGAAGCCCTGTTAGGGAGAGGGAAGTCAGTAGGCCGTTCGTGGGATGGAGAGAATGTGCACACACATCAATGATCACTTCTATGACCTTCATCTTGATGATTTGGGGGTGTACCACGATTCACAGTGCGTCAGCTGCGCTGAGCGCAATATTGTTCGTTGAATTGGGTGCGTGACGGGAGATGTTTACGTTTTGCAGTTTACGGATTGCCAAGAGATGAAAGACTTGGCGCATACACTTTTCGCTTACTCAGCGACTTCGAAATGTTCGGACATGTTTTGTTCTTTTCCATCCTTCAAGCTGTGATAAAATATGCAATTCAATTCCATCTGGGAGCACCTCTCCATTCTCGTTAGCCTTGAAGTATCTTAGCGAAATCTTCTGCCACCTTTGTACTGAGACCCTATTCCCTGCGGCCTTACTTGTTTTACTCTTTTTTTCTCCGTGTAGTCATATGCAAGAACCTCATACCTCAGACGAGGAATATGTAAGCATCGCGGCGGTCTAACATATTGCCTTAGGCGCGGATCCCTCTGTTCTTGCCCTTGCCTGGAGAAGAAAGCGACGAAATTAGGGAATTACTCAAAGAAGGCTCAATCCCGCATTACCATTACGCAAGGAAAGGGAGGCAGAAAGAAGCGCCAACATAGAACTAACGTCCCAAAAATAGTTTGATCCCACCATACCATCACGTAAGGCCGGATAGAAGGGCCAAACCGCAGTACCGTCCGATCAGCGCCCAAGGGAGAAGGTAAAGTTTAAACTCGCCATAGTGGCAAAAGTCAGACCAACGCTCAAAAGAGAAGCAGGAGTTTATTGCCACCATCCTACCACAAAAGAGCAGATAGAAGAGCCACAACTCAACTCCGTTCAGGTGAACGCTCGAGGGGTAGGCGGAAGTTCAATTCTACCATACCATCACGTAAGGGCAAGATTCGGTAAAAAGAAGCAGCAAGATCAAACTCTCTTCTACGGAGTTATGATCACGCAAAGGAGGACGGAAAACGCGCCAAGGTACAAATATGATGGGCGGAATGCCAAGATTTCCGCCTCTCCACTTCAATTTCAAGTTTGATGCCTAATCAGAAGAACAATTATTTAGTCCTTATGACGACTTTCGAATTGGAAACTCTCACTGCAATCTCTGACAGGCTTTGATTGTAACAGCAACAGCTCTACCTATGTTCAGTGAGTCTAGCAACTTCCACAGCTACAAGGTTCGCCATTATTTGCTGGGAGATAAGTAGAAGCCTGCCAAAGGTGTAGCTTGAAAGTTTTCATTTTAGTGTCTTGTAGTCCCTGCGGTTCTTACTTCCTAGGGAGACTACAGGGAATAAGACTCAACTCCCTAACTACTTCGTGGGCCGGGAGTTTAGTGATAGCGGGAAAGTTTGCCATAGATAACACACGTAGAGTTCTTGTATCATGACGTTTACTGTAGAACTCCAAAGAAAGTTGAGAAAGAAATCAAGCAGCATCTTCATGACAAAAGAATGCATGGCCGTCGCTATTGGGTGGGAAATGCCTGGAGTAGTAGATTCTTTGAGCTACGCTCAAGATCGTGAATGCGTGCACTAAGCCTACCTCGGCCACTGAGAGGAAGGCTCTCTTAACACAACCGCGGTGTCCGTATTACCCCACAAAGAGGCATGCTCTGTAGAAACCTGATCTTCTCCCATGACCCAGCTGGGAAGAAACCTCGGCTCTGCCGAGGTTTCAGCCTGCGCTCATATCCATCATGTCCTTACCAGGTTTTTGGATGGTTGATATGTTCCAGCGTTTGCAAAGTGCAGTGCAGCACGGTACAAGGCCTCTGTACCATATTATTGGTGTTGAGTTGCACTGCCACTTTTGATGTTGGGGTCGGTCTCCTTCTTTCCTCCCTCACTTTCAATAATATCAACAGTAACATCGTTTCGGTAACAACACGGTATCAAGGCCACTGCAATGTGTTGTACCGCACCGAAAATGTTGCCGTACCGACTATGTCGTACCAACTTGTACCGGTCCTAGTGTCGGAGTTTGCGAACGTTGATGTGTTCAGCCAAGCACCGAGGATCTTCTTGCGAGCGTCAGCACTGAGCAAACGTAGCTGTAGGGTCCCTGCGGAGACTTCGTCTTGATAGGCCGCTTTGATTTGTTGTGGCAAGTTGCTTTCACACTGTGACTGTCCCTTGGTTTCCTGCTTCTTTTCCTCTCGCATCCTGCTCGTCAGTGAGCAGGCCAACACTACGACGTCCAGTGGCAGATGGTCCAAGATTCCACATCTGCACTCCTCTGTCAGTGATCGTGATAAGCTCATTCTCGCTCGCTGTGAAGGCCATCTTGTGGACTACGGCATCGGCCTTCAACACGATTGGCCTGAGCTCGACAATACTGCGTTTGAGATTGGTGTCGTGAGTCTTCTCATAAACATTAGCGTAATCCCATTCTCCGTCGAAGAATTTCCCAGTAAGCACTCCCGGCCGCAGGGCCCACACGAAGATCTCTGCCCAATAGGCAATGGCTATTCTTGTGCCTTGCTTTGTAAACGCCATCACGGCAGCCATCGTGGTTGTCGGTAGCTTAAAACCCCAGAGTCTTGCGACAACCTCAACGGTCTGGGTTGAGGCAAGTGCATGTGGCTCGTCGAGATTGATGGCATGTGTGCAGTCATCCTCGGGCATTGTCTTGCACGATCTAAGAATGCATGCGATGGTCTGGTTTTGAGAGGATGGCCTGACAGTTGCCAAAGAAAGTCTGACGCTGTGACAGGTATAAGCGTTGGAGTTTTGGCCATTACTGACACATTTGTGATATCCAAAGAAGGGATCCTCGATACAGAACCATTCGGTGGTGTCATCGTCTAGGTAAATTTCCAGCTCGTTGACAGATACGTTGTTGGTAGCATTTCTGCTGAATTGTTGAATGCGAGTGGTTGGTGCCGCCGAGCCTGCCGAATAGCATTTGAGAGCCCTTCCACCGTTCGAGAATGCAATGCTGGAAGTAGGATAGCTGCAGTGCTCTGGCGGGGTTTCGTTGCGATTTCGACCCTTCCAGACATTTTCTGGCAAGTCGTTAACACACACGCTATGCACGTGCCTGCCTACCTAAAAGTCAGCCCATTCCAGTCACATGCGTCGAGAATCAGTCACCTTTGAAAAGTGTGTACAGCGTGATGAACATATACTTTGTGTGGCCAACACAGAGGCCAGAATTCCATACAATTGACATTTTGTCCCCACTATGAGCCGCCATGCTTATAGGTCTCACGGGTTCTACATCTCGGAGCAAGTCTCTGCATATCGCCTCATCAATATCCCAAGAGTCGTGCGGGCATGATAGAGCTGAGAGTTTGACGCGTGTCAAATTCGCTGTTGTTGGGGCTCTGAAAAATGGCTTTTCGACGCTGTAGAGCACATAGACATTGTTTACCGGGTCGAATGCAGTCTGCAATGGCCTGCAGTCAGTCTTGTCATCCGACTTTGGCTTTATATATCCCATGGGCTTGAGTTCGCCTTGGAACGCTTCATATAGCTGTACCAAAGAGCTATATTTACGGACGAGCGCTATATTCCGATGATTAATCGATGTGATGCATGAGGCACTGACATCAACGACAGCACCAGGAAAACAGAAGTCACGACGATCTGCGGTAATATTGACACCGTATAAGCTAGCAGCTGCGCGTCGCCTCAAGGTGAGAAACAGCTTCTGTGTTGATAACCGGCTACTGCAGTTTGCAAGACTTTTTCCCGGGACCTTTTGAAGGTGGTGTTGAACAACATCTCGGCTTTGTGCTGCAAGGTCGAATATGGTGCGACATGTCCGTATTAATTGTACGAATGAGGGTGTGCTGGAGTGCTGGAGGATAAGTTGCAACAACTCTGATGGAAGGTCGATAAAGAGCATTGTGATAGTAAGTACTTGACAGGTAGAGGAACGAGTTTGTGAAAGAAGCTCAGAAAAACCTTCAGTTTTTGAAATAGCCTCACACAGGCTGATCGTTGTTGTCGCTACACGAGGATGCAGAAGAGTAGCATTCAGGATACTTCTTACGCTCAACGCTTGCTAATGATATCCTGGCAGCGTGCGCGAACGACGACATGAGTGATAAGATGCGGGAAGTCGTAAGGAAGCTCGACAGTGAATTCTAGGCCGAAAATAGGTCAGAAATTGCACTCATTTAGCGTTTCTTTGGGGGATGTCAGTTGGCTGCGTTTTCTACGCTATTTAAGCTGTCTGCGCTGATTCTCCTTGGTATCTCAGATCTAGATATACCGATGTATTCGAATTTCAATCGATCAAAGTCTGCATGAACTCAACAAGAACATGCGCCTGCTGGAGTTGGAATTTCGACCGTATGTTGTGGGTGCTAGTAATGGGATGCGCAAGGCTCTCAGGAGACATTTGTGAATCGGCATGTGGAGTAAAAGGGTGGTACAAATTCGAAGAGAGCTTCAAAAACCGATCTCTTAAAAGGCAATAACTTTACCATTCAGTCTATTTCCATCGGCCCTCCGTGGTGGATATTCTGGACTTGTCTGCATTGATTCAGCGCCTCGTACGAAAAGCAGATTTTTGCCAGTCGAAAGCGATTCTTTGTTTTCTGAATTCGCAGCCTTTGTTCTTCTGCCTGCGCTTTCTCTCCTAAATCCTGTCTCTACGGCCAGTCATCACCTCAGAGTACCATTCTATTTTGGCGGTTTCGACAGTTTGGGGACAATCGAAATTGGCTACCATGGAGTCGAACCTGGTCCCTTGCATCTCGAATTGCTACTGCGTGTGCATGGGCTTCTCTTTCAGCTGGGCCCCAGATTCGAGAGGGCTGAATCTCGGTCACATCGAGCCTACTTTGAAGTCTCATACCATCTAGCCCTGCTTTCCTTTCAGTGTCTACCCTAAAGTAGAAGAAGTATTGGCGATGCCAGTACTGCATCGTTCGGTTGGACCTCTCAACCTCCTTTACTAGCTCATCGAAGTCTGCAATAGACATGCTAGGGCAGTCCGTCAGTCCCTTCAATCGATACTCCTCCATAGCAATCCTTCTTAAAAACACGACCTGAACTTCCAGGACGTATTCTTTAACATCTAGCGCTTTCAAATACTTCTAGACCGACGTCGATTTTTCTTCCCACTTCTCCTACTGTGCTGCCCTCTTCTGAAAATACATATCCTTGCGTCGTTCGATTTCTTTACCGAAAGCGCTCTGAGGTACCATGCGAAATCGATGGCAAGCTTGGTACTCCGTCGTGAGACTTTGGGATCCGGTTGCATGCACTTCAAGCCTTGTATGACATGGAGACTTCTTGCTTGTGAGGCGAGGAGGACTTGAGTTGGATTCTGACATATTGAGAGGAAGCAAACCATCAGTTCGCTTCCAAATTCCGATGAATTCCAAGATTTGTTGTTCCGATCGAAGGCCTTGAGGCTTCTTTTAAGCCCCTGGTATTTTCAACAGGAGCCGGAGTGTGTTATTTAGATTATAGAACGACGAACTTCCGAGGAGCTGTGCGAGGATCATGGAAAATGCTAATCTTGAGCCAGGTTCGATCACTAGGACTCGTTCCAATCCAAGGGACACACTGAGCAGCTTACAATCCACTTGGATTTACTTTCCTCGATTATCTGTCAAAAGCACTAGACCAGTCAAGCAGGGTATCGAGACGGGCTCCCCTGGATGTCGAGATAGGCTGTATGGGCAATTTCGATGGCTACTCGGGCACCGAGACAGGATTATCGAGACAGGGTAGAACGTGACCCAAAAGTGAGCAGTTCCATTCTTGGTGTATCCTATTTGAAAGGACTCACCGCACAGTGGCCACTTCAATTTTCAACAAATTCCGTGGTCGCAGTCATGACTGATGACTCGCACGTCACAAATGGTCAAGGCTTGTTACTACTTTGTGCTCTAATCCTTGGCTAGGTCACACGTTGCTACAACGATGTCTTCTGCCTGATGGAAGCCTGCTAGCTGTCGAAACCAGCGGATCCGCACACCCGTCGCAATCACACGACTTTCCTCAGACGCCATTAACATACGTCCTGCACTTTATCAAATCGAGCATCCAATCATTGCGCGCTACGATAGATTATACTGATTTCGAGACGAATATCTTGAGATCTCTTTGGCCGAGATTGTTTCCTGGTGTTTCGAGACTAATAATCCAGTTGAGAGATCAATCCTTCTTATTATGAGAGGCCTCCATTGATTTATAAAGATCTCTAACACTTTAATCTTCTCTAATACAGTACTAACGCAAAAGTATCTACCCGCGATCGATTTCAGGGCCAAATTTGCTGTTTTTGCCCCCTGCAATCTCAATAGATTAGGCGTCAACTCTACTTGAAAATTTTAATTTTAATAGAATCTAAAAAGATATATTACTTTATAAGCAAAACTTTTGTCTCTCAATTAATATA
>JAABUK010002137.1_pt1 | contig 36219 bp, 49 predicted proteins | sample 5559141 | NCBI WGS metagenome assembly JAABUK01 (sample SAMN10711869, study PRJNA513367) | rock metagenome | isolation source: Antarctica rocks | place: Antarctica: Victoria Land, Pudding Butte nord | collected 2016-01-03
GCCTGCAACAGGATGTGCAAAGGCAGGTGGCCCAAGCCAGGCAGCAGGAAGTTGCTGCTGAGAGGCAAAGGACACAGCAAGCAGAGCAGCAAAGGCAACAGGCAAGGCTTCCGCCCTGGGGTTTTGCCATGCTCAATGATGCACGAAATGAAGCAACCTTGGGCAACTTCTGTTCTTTGCACTTGGTTATGCATCTAGCCGCGGTGATCAAACTATGCTTTGACACGTCAACTGGTTTTCAGCCAAGTGTTGCTCTTGTGACGCCATATGCAGACTCTTGCATGCAGCAAAATGAAGATTTGTCTGCATGTAAACCATGTGCATGTATAAGAAAGGTGACATGTGTTCCCTGGGCAGCCGGGTATGATACTTGGCTTCTCATTAAATTGACGCCGAAAGGCGTAGTCTTTTTTTTCTCCTGACATGTGTTCTCGAGGTAAACAGCAGCAATGCATGCAGGTGGAGGCACGGGCTGCTGACTTAGGGCAGCAAGTACAGCGTCTGCAGACTGAGGTGGACAGGCTGCATGGTGAGCTGAGCAGGGAGCGCAGCAGCAAGGAACAGCACACCTCCCGTGTCACCCTGCTGGAGAAGCAGCTTCTGAACAAATCCTCCTCGCTGGTAAGTATTCTGTACAATGGTCAGTTCTGATGACCTTACTGTACGGCAAGAAAAAGGTCAGGAGCAGCACAAGAAGGGCCATGTGTATCACACCTGCAGGGTATGGTAGAAGGGACTGATGTGTACATGGTTTGTGCTTTTTGTCTTAAAGCGCTAACATGGGGCAGCATGAGCAGTTCCAACACCAATACTGATTTGGGTTGCAGACCAGTCCCTCACCACTCTTCAAAGCCACATTCTGTCTGCTTATAAGTCTAATTAGTGGAATGCTGCGTCAGCACAAGTTGATACTCACCTGCTTCATCCATCTGCTTCATCCATGAAGCTAAGTCGAAGGGTGTGGCTCCTGCAGGATGCTGTGCAGCGTGAGATGCAACAGGCACTGCAGCGTGAGAAGCACCGGGGTGAGTCTGAACAGCGCGCTGCCGTGAGTCAACTGAATCTGCAGCTGCAGCAAGCCACACAGCAACTGGCAGATGCCAGAAAGGCGACCCACACAGCTCAGCTGGAGGTTGACTCTCTCAAACAGTAAGTGCCAGAATGCAATGGCCACAACACAAACAACCTGTTTGCAAGGCTTTGTCTGGATGTTGCTTGAGTCTGTCAATTTTGTCAGTCTTCCAGCTTGTTGTGCCCGGCCGGGTATGCAGCTGAGTGCACACAAAGGGTTCATTGCAAAGTACACTGTGTGTATGGCAGCATCATCACAGCAGATTCATTGTCTTGCTGTTGAGTGCTGGTCATCAGCTTCAAGTCCAGGGCGCCTCTATGCTAGCATAACCAGCTGTTTATGCAATACCGCAAAAAGGGTGTGCTTTGCCATGCAGGCAACTGACCAGCGCCTCCTCTGACTCCAGTGATTGGGTCAGCAAGTACCAAAAGGCAGAGGATGGGCGGTCAACAGCAGTTGCACAGAAAGACAGCCTTGAGAGAGACCTCAGAGCCCAGCTATCTCAAGCTGAGCAGCAAGCAACCCAAGCAGAGACAAAACTGTCCCAGGCTCAGCAGCAGGCGAGTGCTGCTGAGGCAACTCTCGCCAGGGAGAGGCAGTCTTGGGAGCAAAGGTTGCAGGACGCACAGGCTCAGGCTACAGCTGCACCAGCAGCCAACAACTCAGCCACGCCTGGTGAGCTTCAAGCCATGATTGCAACTGTGTTGCACAATTGTGCATGATCTTGTTTGTATGCTACTGTGCATCTTGGCTTGTCTACTGACATATGTAGGTCCCAGTCAGATCTGCTTTAAATCCTGCGATGAATCATACATCACACCGCGCCCTGCGTGTCAATTTGGACAGGCAATAGTGGCAGACGTCGGTGCAAAGTTTGAAACAGCACCTTGCATGATCTTGCGTCATGTATGCATTGCACTGTGAGAATCCTGAAACTGCCTTGCTGTTTGTGCAGAACCAATGGCAGTTGATGGTGGTAGTCGCAATGCCGAGGCTGATCCTGGGAAGATGACCATCAAAGAGCTCAAGGATTGGTTGAGTGAACATGATCAGCAAGAAAAACTCTGGGAATTGGGACAGCGCAAAGCCAAGAAGCCAGAGTATGTTGAGTGTGTACGTGGTTTGATGTGACGGCAAATCCAGAGCTTTGACACATTTGCCTCAGCTTTTAAAGTATGGTCAGCATTTGATTCATGAATAGGCTGGGCGGTACTTCTGCTGCTGCTAGTATGCTAGATTTGTACAATAATATTGTCGTCAATGCCCAGCATTGCCAAACTGCCAAAACTTCTTTGGACAATCATACTGCGGGACCAACATATTTCAGCGTGTGTATGTCACTGACATTGTATATTGTCACAGCATCCCAGAAACTTTGCTGCACATGCTTACCAGCTCGTGTGCTCCTCTGGCCACAACATGTTCCGGTGCAATGGATTCGTGTTACATCAAAAGCGCCTCTATTATGTTCAAGTCGCAGGCAAGCTGCGCCTCTCTGTCTGCACGGTAGAAGCCATTGATTATATTGGTTAACATATACAACATTGTTGACATCAAGAGGCAGCCAGGTAGTCAAGTGCGCAGTCATTACAGCGCTTGCCACGATATAAAGCCACCTGAATGTGGCAAATGTTATCCACAGAGAAAATCTGATTGATAAAATCAACTAGTTCCGAACTCATGTTGAAATATTGGGGCCTCAGATAAAATCAATCAAGTCTGATCCAACCCAAAATATAACTAAAAATCATCAAGCCCTGGGCCAGCTCTGTTGCCAAGTCCGAAAAGCGGGCCTTTTCATGATCTGATCTACATAATCTACAAAAAGCATACTTCAATCTACAAGCATACAATCTATCCTGTCATCAACAAAAAGCTGGGACAAAATACTGGGTGTCACAGGCACCAGTGACACGGTGTATTCCCAAGACAACCGCTCTCGCAACACTGATCATCCATGCAAAACCATACATAGCTATCTCATACATGAAGCAATGCAGTAGAGGATCAGGATTGTCAACTCAGAGGTCAGAGGTTCAGCTAAAACTAGTTGCAGAAGGCCTGTTTTTGCACAGCTGTGTCAAAGAATAATGTGTGCACTGGCAGCCCACTGGGTTGGTGTTCCTGACAGTCTTCAACACGTAACATCCCTCTGCTTCACTTGTATACTTGGACTGGACAACAAGACCCCAGTAATCCAAGGTCTGATCCTGTGTGTGCTGATGGGCGCCACTGGGTGTTCTGCCTGAAGCTGGTAGAGGGGCTGAATGTTGTCTGGAGAAAGGCAGAATCTGATTGAGCTGGTGCTCATCATCGCAACAATCCCCAACCTTGCCAGCGAGAATGTCTTGATTTCCAGATGAAATGTCATGCTGCAATGCCCTCTGGTCAAGGGCCTCATGTGATGACAGTCCAGTCAGCACATTCTCAGATGACCCCGTCTGCTGTGAAGCGCATGCATGCTCTGTGGCGAAGGAGGGTAATCGGTGTACAAGGATGACTGCATCTGGTTTGTTGGTGGTAAGAAGCCCAGCAACAGACTGCCATAGCTGCAGCAAAGAACAGATGTCAAGACGATGATTGATTTTGTTTGATCAAACGGCTGTGAGGCACATCATGTGAGGAGTGCAGCCTAGGCATGCACACATACTCATTCCAAAATTAAGTAAAGGCAAGCTCACCTCTGAAGGACCTGTGGCAGTCCTGGGAACATGGTGCGTTTCAAGCACCTTGGCACGCCCTGAGTATACAAGCTGCACAAAGGGAGCGCTGTCTAACTGGCGGACTGCATCTTGAACACAGGAGTCAAGCCACTCCAAAGTTTGGGACCGCCTTCGAGGCCAGTTGTAAGTTGAAAGGGGCTGACGGGTCAAAGTGGCAGCATTACAACTCAACCTGCCATATCATAAAGAAGGTCACCAACCACATCCAAGGTCACAAAGAAGTGCCAAGAAAAATCTCTGCTTGGTTTACCTGCCGCGTGAGCATTTGCGCCGTGAGCTCGCGCTTCTGTCTAAACTGTCAGCCCGATTTAGCTGCCGAAAGCAAAATGTTCTGGGCGCTTCGAAGGGACGCCCACTGGTCGAGCACTGGTCTCCGGAAAACCGGGAGTTTGCACGAGTCGAACATAGCCCGCTGCCCGAGCTAGAAGAAAGATTGACATTCATGCTACATGTCATCGTTGCTTGTGCCTTGCCGTGATGGAGCGCGGCTAGCTTCCAGACGCAGACGTACAGGCCACAGCACTGTTCAAACTTTCTCACAAGCGCTCACAACGGCTCAAGACTAGTATGGACACTGCTGCAGTGGTGTCGTTGGCTATGCACATTAAGTTACATCGCACAGTACCTGCGTGCGGTGCGTGCGCTTGCCTTGTGCAAGACACGCGCACGTGCAGGATTGCCACATAGCTCGCGCTTGGCACACGCTGCAATTGGTTTCGAGAAGGCCACATCAAAGGTTCTGCCATGAAGGGCGGTTGCCACACAGTTCTGCCATCGAGGGCTTTTGCCTCATGTACAATTGTGAGCCTGAGCACATGTAGTATGTCACCTGGCGAAGCAAGCCTTGGATCAAAGATCTTGTCGGGAGAGCATTGAACTCAGGGCCTTGTTGCTGGCTTCGGAGAAGCAGGGACTTGTTGCTGTTTTCTGGCCACTGCATGCTCAACTCGGTGCCTCCATCTCTAAACTCATTGCAAGACCTACGACAGCGTACATCTGAAGGACCTTCTTGTGTCTATTTGACTGCTCCGTGGTAAGAAGAGCGTATCAAGTCGCACATTGCTATTCTTTGTCGCCTGAGGCTGACATCTTGACCTGGGTGGATGTGCACAGGTGTGCTTTTTGCCGGCTCTTTGAGCCTAAGTACGCTGAATTTCGGAGATTCTATCCACAAGTATGGGCTGTGTGGTCATAAGTCGACGCGCATCGCATTCTTGCTGTGACCGTCCAACTGACAACTAGTGTGGCATAGGTTAAATACTTCAAGCTTGATGTGGATATTGTGGAGGTACAGCAGCTGCAAAGCAGAATGTGAGACACACCGGCTGTAGGTTGCAGCTCAATGTACACTCTCCCCTGTGCATGCAGGGTGTAGATGAGCTGAAGTCAATTCATACACTTCCTAGCTTGTTGTTATACGAAGATGGTGCTTTAGTGCACATAGTGGAAGGTGAGCTATATTGTCATGCTGTTCATGTATTTGGTCTTGACATGACTCATGATTGACGGCTGCAGACTTGCCGCAGAAGCGGCCTGGCAAGAAACTGGCAGCAGCCATACGCCAGTATCTGCTGCATGAGCGTGGTATGTCCTATCTGCTATACAATAGCATTTTTCGTATGTGCACGTAGCTAGCACATCACACCAGCCGATGAAAATGAAGTGTTAGCATTTTGGCTATGACTGGCTGCATACATACGCTGATGCTGACACATATGTATGGCCAAGCATCATGCGCAACTACTGCTTCACCTGCGCATTGGAGGCTGCAGCACCTTTTCTTTGCAGGATCTGAAGAACAACAAAGCGCCAAGCGGCCTGCAAGTGCAGGACAAGTTCAGCGCAGTGCATGACCTGCTGCACGCCTCAGCTTCAGTGTCCTGTCTTGTTGCACAATCTCATGCTGCTGCCACCTTCACACATGTCTACAGCTCCTCTAAGCTCTGAGGAACATCAGAAGTCACGCGTGCTACAGCCAAAGACCTCAAACATATCTGCCCAACAACCAGGCATGTATGGCATGGTCTTGCCTGACTCAGCTGCCAGCCCCAAGCTTCAGGTTCAGCCTTTCAAGAGCATGATGTCTCCAGCCCAGACGCCTATGTCACTCTCTGACACTGCTTTTGAGCTGCACAGCAGTCAGGACTTTGGAGATGTGGCAAGCTCAGCTGTTGACAGGGTTCCAGAAGAGGCACACTTGGCACATTGCCTCAGCATTCCTGGCCAAATAAATCTGCATGAGCATGGCACAGTAGATGGAAGCGTTTCAGAGGGTGCACAGACTATCAGCACTCCAAGACAGGTCCAAATCGACAGGTCAGTTGCCTGCCTGTCATGCTCTCAAAGCTGACAATGTGCCCTGTTGTCAACAGGAATGTCAATTTGCTACATGCCAGCACTGTCCATTTCCAGCATGAATAGACGTGCATGGTGTGATGTTCTGGACCTATGAGATCACAAGCAAGCAAGCAGAAAGTATTGAGCTCGTACAACTCAGCAGGTGATAGCTGCGTGCAGGGTCGAAGCCTCTCAGCAGTCTGTCATTGATGCCTCACTGGACTCTCTTTTGCCTGGCATGGCACCTGTGGGTGATGCGAATGGGGCAACAGCATGCATAAATGACCAACTTGCCAATGTCACTGAGGCACTGTGTCCCCCCAATCCAGAAGGTGATCACCCAGCTCAAGGCCATCATGCAGATAAGCACTGTGTCAGGCACCACAGCCCTCAAGAAACACATGAGAAAGCGCTCAAACTGTGCTTGCGCCAAATCTGCTGCTGCCCAAGACATTCTCGCAGCCAAGCCCAGCACTGTGTAGACTAGCCCACAAGCCCATCTGACTCGCATTAGCTGACCTCTCCAGTTGGTCATTGTTTGCCGTGTACTTAACTGTCTGACGTCATACAAGTCAGCAGCAACACCAACAGGATCCCTGCTGTGTCCACCTTCTGGCTGCTCACGCTGACCATCACCCCAATATTCTGTAGGCCCAGTGGCCACCAGCCTGCCCACTCGCCCTCCTGCCAGGCTCACACTTCCAGACCCCAGCCTTGTCAACAGGCAGTCATCACAGCTGTCACCCTTGGGCAAAAAGCCCCCCTTGTGTGGCCCCATTGACCTGCATGCAAGCACTGCTGACTCTGCCGGCAGTACTGCTGATGGAGCTGCCACTGACAGCAAAGCTGATGGCAGGTGAAGCTTGCTGTTGTCTCGTTTCTCTACAACAAGACAGCAAACAGAAACATTGTGCATGAACTCACCTGACCACTTGCCTGCTGTTATTGGGCAGCTCAGCATCATAACGCCCTATGCTGACCAAGGCCCATGCTTTCCAAGTACTGTGTGCAGCAGAGTTGCTTTGGCCTGCTCTATACACCCACCATGTGCCAGTTGCACAGCCTGAAGCGCAATGCAGCAAAACGTCTCTCACCTCTGAATCACAACAGCCCAGACTTCCCTCAGTCTGTTGCTGTCAGCTTGTTGGATTCGAGCACCTCTTCAGTGTTCTATCACACTCAGCGCCTAGACACACCAAGCCTATATCAATCATCTGCAGGCCCTGGTTTGAGGCCCCTCGCAGCAGCCTCAGCCCTGCAGGGGGCTCCCCCTCGACCTCCCATCACATCCACATGCCTCACCTGTTCGGTCAGTCCCAGCCCAAGCCTCTCAGGGTCCGGGCTGTCACTTTCAACATGGCCAAAAAGATGCCGACAGATCTGCCTGAGGAGCTGCTAGGGCGGGCTGGCTGCCCAGAGGGCCTGGACAAGTATGACATCGTTGTCATTGGTACACAGGAGAGTGGCTCCAGCCAGGTAACAGTCCCATACTCTTGGCTGATACACTCCAATGCTCCTTGCACTTGAATCCGCCTTCACCCACACGAGCAATCATGCCAGGTCTGTGATGTAGCACAAGTTAATACAAGTGTGTGACTGATAAACTCAGGCCCGACAGTGTGAGTGTGTGTGTGTGTGTGTGTGTGTGTGTGTGATTGTTGGCAATGGAGGTTGGGTGCACTCGGTTCTCTGACGCAACTTTGCCAACTTTGTCATGCATTGTGGCCTTGGAAAATGTGGTTCAATGTTGTCACTTAGCTGCAAAAGGTGCTCCGACATAGTGCAGCATGGCAACTTGTCCAGATGTATCCATTTGGTGGCAGCCTAGCGTATATTACTCTGCTTTGAGGTGTAGATTGCGTCTTGGAGCACACATTAGTCCAGACAAGCTCACTGGTTTTGCTTGGACTCCAGCTGTCAGGTGCCAAAGCTTTTATGACCATACCACTTTGCACCTTTGCAGGACTGGAACAAGCTGGTCGCTAAGGCACTTGGAGCCAAGTATGTGAAGCTGGCCAGTGAGTCCCTATGGCAGATCAGGATGCTGGTGTACGTGCGGGCAAAGCTTCAAGAGCACATCACGGCTGTGGCAACCAGCTCTGTAGCAACAGGTAACACTTCCCAAACGCAAGCCTCAACACTGCAATCTTGAGCTTAGCATAGGCTGAGCGTTTTCACACGCAGGAAAGCGTTGTGCTGTTCTGTGCTATGCTGCGCTGTGCTGTGCTGAGTTGGGCTATGATTCAGGTGATGCCTAGCCTGCAAATTGCTTGTGTCATGACCAAACCCAGCAGACCAAGGGTTTGCTGATGCATCTAGGCAAGGTAGTCGTATATTTGCATGTGCATTCTGGTAATGCCAAGCACAGTGTGTACATGTCTTGGAGAATCTGGGCTTGTGTTTGCACACCGTTTCAACAGACCTTGATGACATCAGCAAATAATCCTTAGGCGCTGCTGTGCAGCTGCTGTGAAGGCAATTACATTTCTCGATGCTGAGTCTGTTGCATCATTCACACATCCCGCATGACAAGCATGCAGTTTCAAACGCATATACCCACTCCACAATCAGGCTTTCAAAAGAGTGCCCTGCTGTCACTGAATCACACTGCAGTGTTGCGTGTCACATCCTGAAGAACAGCAGTGTCTCACTGGTTGATGCTCACAACATGGTCTCTGACTGGAAGCCACCAAATTGAGTTACATGGGTACTTGTATGAGCACAAAAGGGATGCCATTTTTGAGGTATGCATGAACTTTGACTGGCATGCTGAGAGTGTGTGTGTGGCATGCCTGCAGGCATTGGGAATGTGGCAGGCAACAAAGGGGGTGTGGGGGTAGCCTTGACCTACATGGACCACACCCGCCTGCTGTTCGTGAATGCCCACTTCCAAGCTCACACCCACAGGGTGGCTGGCCGACAAGCAGACTACCTGCGCATCAAGGCTGGTCTGTTCAACAACAGGGAAGAGGCAGGTCAGTACCTATTGTACACTTTGTTCATGCCCAGAATATGTTGTGCAAAGCTCGAGGATGTAGGTGTCCTTCTGACTGCCTACAGCACAGTCTCAGAATGGAAGAGTATATGTTGTTCATGCCCAGGATATGTTGTGCAAAGCTTGAGGATGTAGATGTCTTTCTTGTTTCCTACATGTCAATCTCAGAGAATGGAAGAATCAGTTTAGAAATGCCTGGATACCAATTTTTGTGAATCTAAATTAGGGAGACCCTCTGAATCTGGGTTAGCAGGAGAAAACCCTGCCACATGAGCATACTTAGTATGCAACAGTGTACGCTTGCAGCATGTTGGGTACAGCAGTTGAGGTGTAAGATCAAAGTGTGTGATATGGACCCTGTCACAAATGCACGGTGCACTCATCTTCAATACGCTCAGGGCATCATGGGCAAAGCTGTGGCAGTCTGCCCATGATGGCTTGAGCCTATTGAAGATGAGCGCACTGTGCATTCGTGACAGGGTCCATATCACACACTTTGAACACAGGTCAATGCCTTGCTTGGTCTCTGGTTGCCTGCACCACATGATGTTGAGCACCAGGTTCTCAGTGCTTTCCTGTCTCAAAACAGGAGCTGTGTGCAGGGGTTGAGTGGGCGCCATATGCAGTAGACCAGGATGCTGTAGTTAGCCCGTCCAGATCGCCTCCCTCAAAAGCAGATCACACCTCCCCTCACACCAGGTGCCTCACTTACCTGTCTCATGACCATTCCAGCCCGACAAGAACATGCTGCTTGCACAGATTGCTTGCTGTTTGGTGGGCAGCAACCGCTTTTCTGCAATATAGAGAGAAAAGGGTTGAAAAGAGGGCAAAACCAGGCTGGCTTGGCACTTAGACTAGCTCCTGCTGGCCGAGGTCTTGATGTTTATCACTGTTGTCATCATGACAAGCTGCCAGGCATTCTGGGCACTCCATTTTTCAATGGCAGATCAGCATGAGTGCACATCACGTGCTGCTGTCCCATGCTAGAGCATGACGCAGATCACAAGGAATAAGTTGCAATTGGTCTGGAGCTGTCCTGTGTGCTGACACAATGTGCATGGTGCAGGTTGCTGCGTGACGAGACAGGCAGTATGACCAGTAGTGAAAGCTCCTTCTCTCTGATCACATCCTCCTTCACTCAGCGCCTACAACAGTGGGCTCAGCCCTCCATCAGAGACGTAGCAGATGATTACCATGTGACCATCTGGTTGGGTGACCTGAATTACAGGTATCAAGCAGTTTTCACCCCTGATACACCTACCCTACTTGTCATGTGCATATTCTGGGGCCAGCTTATCATGTGTAATCCATCATACAGGCTGCTGCAAACTAACAATCAAGTGCACAAAAGGGCTGCATGAGAGCATGAGTCATGGACTGCCCCCATCGCAATGCAAATGTATGGACAGCAGTGACTCAGGCATATTGTGCTAAACAAGGCATTAGATGCAGGCAGACTGAGTGTGTGGTGATGTGCAGGGTTGAGACAGGGGGCAACCGCAGGGTGGTGGATGGGGTGCTCAAGATGACAGGTCTGACTGAAGATGAGAGGCTGAACGTGCTGCGTAACAATGACCAGCTGAAGAAGGAAAGGGAGCTGGGCAAGGTCTTCCTGGTCAGTCCCTCCCCTCCCCCTAAGTAAATATAACAATGATGATAACAACAGTAACAATAAATTTGCTTTCCAGCTCGTGATGAGCTAGCTGCGCGCGGGACAAGTCTTGTCTCTCAAAGCAGTCTGTCATGCGCATCTCTACAAGGAGTATCTCGACACATACCTGGCAGTTGGCTCTCCATTGGATCCACACCCACTTTTGCCAAGATACACATGTTGTGGTTCTGCAATCAGGAGGCCTTTTGGATCTCATGGACAGGCTTTTCGCATAAAGCGTCGTTTGCAAATGCTGAATCAGCCACGTTTTGTCCAGCTGCTGTTTGATGCATGCACTGGCTATTGCCATTCATTGAGCTGCAAGCAGGTTATAGACTGTGACGCCCCAAATCTCCGTCTCAGTCTGTGTCTGCTCACTCAAGTAGCATCGTGTGCTGTGCAGGGGTACAAAGAGGGGGAGTTGACGTTTCCCCCCACCTACAAGTTCGACCCAGGAACAGATGTGTACGACTCCTCTGGCAAGTCTCGTGTCCCTTCCTGGTGTGACAGAGTGCTGTGGAGGTGCAACACAGATGCTGTTGAGCTGCTGCAATACACACATGTGCCGCAGCTGAAGGTGTCAGACCACAGGTGATCTTCATTCGACATCCCATGGCTGTGCATAAGCAGCCACACCAGCTGCAGCTAGCTAACACAATCAGACATGTTCTGTGCTTTCTTGCGTATCATACAACCCACCCACATGCTTTCTGCTAGCAATCTATCATACTTATCCTCCATTTGCAATGGCATACTCAGCATGGTTGTTCAGACTATGGTATACTTATATAGGTTATGCTGAGCTCATTGTGCGCATGCCTGGCAAGTTGTCTGCAACAGAGTGTTTATTTCTGCTGCTGCAGGCCTGTTGTTGCCACCTTTCTGGTCCACGCTCAGCCTGCACCACAGGGCATGCCCAGAGAAAAAGGTGTATCTGGCATGTTTCACAGGCTGCAGAAAATGTGCGCAATACAGTAGCTTTGCGCCCAAGATGTGTAATTACATTTCAATGGACCTGCAGCTGTCTTGATGTTGGTAGCATGGCAAAATTGTCTGTTCACTTGTGAGAGAGCACTCTGCGACATGGAATATGTTTAGCAAAACTGTTGACAACAGCACTTTGCGACCTCCAAGGTAACCCAGAGCATGTGCTATCCCCCTAAGGCATAATTCAAGGACGCTAGTGAGGTTTCCCTTGTAAGCGCTCACCAGGGAACGATCTGAGAGGCGCCTAAGCTTGAGCAAGCTTCAGCACACACAGCAGTCTTTGCGGCAGCTGCATGTACCAATGGTTGTAGGCTACATAGCTTCGCCACACCAGCAGAGACTTTGATGATGCGATTAGAGGCAGGATTAGACATGCCTACCTGATCCACCTGATTTTTTAATACCTGATCCATCATGACAAATCATGATACAGTCATTGCGAAATTGCATGCACTGTGGCGCACAGTGACCAGCAAGTGACAGTGACCGGCAGTCGGAGCCAGGTTCCTCCGCGATGGCCATCTCTTTCTTTGCCGCGAGACTTGTTGCGATTGGTGTGGCATTTTTCTTTGCTCAAGTGGCAAGACAGCCTCCCGCACCTCCGGCCACCTTTGAAGAAGTGCGATGCAGTCTGTACAGGCTGAACTACCATTGGCGGATTCTTCCTGGCATTCTGTCCATGCCAGTCGCAACGTGGCTGGTTGAGTCCAGTACGCTCATGAGCCCTAAGTCCTGGATCCTCATCGACGCTGGCACAGACGTCACAGCGAATCAGGAAGCAATTCTTCAGGGAATCAAATCAAAGCTTTCATCCGCAGGGGGCAGTCTAAAATTGATTCTGTGTGAGTCTTCGCATTCTATTTCTGAAAGTATGTGTAGTCTGTTGCAGTCCTGCCAAGGGTAGCTGGCAAAGCACCACTGGTATGTGTTGCAGTGACGCATGGTCATGCAGACCATGTTGGGGCATTGCCAAGGTTGCTTGATGCTTACCCAGACGTCAAAGTAGCTTATCATATAAATGAGGAGCCGTTCATATCTGGTGGCGCACAGTATACAGACCTTCAGGATGATACCTGGCTGTTTAATTTGGCTAGGAAATTAGAAACCCGGGCTAGGAAATTAAGCACCCAATCAATAGCGAGGGAAGCTTGGCCACTACCCAATACGACAATAATCTCCAGCAATGAGGCCATCAAACTGGATGTCTCATCTGGTGATGTGGCTGAATATGCCAAATGGATGTCCAAGGACATCCTACTATACCACGCAGTTCCTGGGCACACTCCAGGAATGGTTGCCTTTTATCACAAGCCAACCAAGTGTGTGATTGCAGCCGACAGCTTTATGCAGATCTCCTGGTTTCCCCTCTCCGATGCCTCAGAGATTGTCCCAGGAATACCCTTGACGCTCAGTACCCAGAGTTTGAGCCGTGCAAAGGAGTCACAGCATAAGCTTACCAAGATAACAGATGCAACCACTTATTTTGCCTCTCATGATAGTCTTGTTGGTGTTAGTGCAGAATCCTTCAAGAACTTTGTCTCAGGAAACTTGCAATGAAGCATGGGGATTTTGGCCAAAAGTTGCAGTCTATTTCTGGAATATTGAACTGCAGAGGTGATCCATCATGTATAGCTGCATGTGTACATGTACAAGTGTGTAGGCAGGTGCCGGCTCTGTACTCTGGACTTGCTGTGTTGAGCAAATCACTTCCAGCATTGTTGCGCTGTTTAAACAAGCAAATCTGCTGTCAAGGGCGGCAGGTCACATCTCCTCTTGCAGCAACTGCAAGCTACCTGTAACGTTTCCCCGAATGGTTGTTTGGTTTGAGCTTGTTGTCATACTCTACATGAGCCCTTATTGTAACTGTGCAACCACCTTTGCCCACCTGATCATCAGCTACTCTGTGACATTGCAGACTCTCAGGGTACTATGTTGCTACACCAGTATGTTGCTAGCAGTTGCAGCAATGCATATGCGACATAGGTTGTGATTTGACTCAGGTAGTCTACACTGCAGGCCTGGCAAATATGAACCTGTTGTGGATCCTCAAATAATTACTCTGCCTGCAGGTATCATGACATTCAGCTTTTCTTGGAAGAAAGAAAAGAAAAGTTTACGCTTTTCAGCAATCATAACGGCAGCCTCCTAAGGCGGCAGCATGGAGCTTTGCTTGCAAATCTGGCAGGCACAAGCTGGCAAGCATCAGCGTCAGCTCAGGCAGCAGCACAGCCGGCAACAGCTTCATGTTGTTCAAACTTGAACACTGCACGATACACACTGCACCGCACACTCAGGCCTGACACCCGTGCCCCTGCTGACTCATGGTCTTTTGCATATGCGCTTTTGAGTTTGGGTCAAATTTACAAGTTTGGTTAATGCTTACTGACAGCCTTGGCCCTGAACAGCAGACTTATCAACCTGGATCATACATGCATCTGGCTTGTCTCCCACCACATCGATGATGTTCAGATAAACATGCCCAACCTCCTGTGTAGAAAGTCCTTCTTCAATTATTGTGACTTGCATAGGAAGCCCCTGCATGCCTGCCGACGTATTTTTGCAGTGCCGCTTTTTGTATGTACACACAGGTCCCGGCATTTCACAGTTCCAGCGGATCCATACCACTAAGGGGTCTTGAGGGCAACAATAATGGGCTTCTCCCCTAATGAGGGAGAACATAAATCATGTCAAGATGTTTCTTGATAATTGTAGCGGAAGCTATACGTCATTCAGCCGAGATAGCTTTTGATGGCCGCTAAGCACAAATCACAAGTCACACATGCATGGGCATCAGAGCTGAAGAGCCGGCTACCTAAAGCAGTAAATGGATAAAGTCTGCAAGGACACAGTAGAAGTTCATATAATGCAACTTGCTCAACAGAGCACAACAGACAGACTATGCAGCCTTTGGTGTAGGCACTCAGTGATTGCACTTGTCAAATTTTGTGTTACAGTTCTTGGTGTTGCAGAGGAATCTTCTCTGTGTGACCTTCAGCTGTCAAGCATGGCATGTTGTCTATGTCATTACACATTTGCAACAGGTCACGTTTGCACTGAACATCTTCTACCACATAAGACTCTACGTGACAAATCGAATTGAGGTGTGACTTCAAGCCCTGCTTCAGGCTCTGAATGGCTGAGGATGTCCCAGATTCCTCTGCTAGTTGCTTTGCATCTGAGTCAGAGCACTCCAGCACACCTTTGACAGCCATCAATGCCTCTTCTGCAAGATTGTTTGCCCCATCACATGCATGAGGATGTATAGCAGCCAGCAGCTGTTGCCGTTCTGCTTTGCTTGCCTGCATTGTATCTTGCGTGTCAGTGCTTGTATGTACCAAAATGAGGCCCTTGTTTGCAGAAACAAATGCCTCTTCTTTGCCAGCTTGGCTACAGTTTTTTACGGCTGACAATGATGTCAACTCTACTGGCAGACACATACATGCCACTCAGTCTTGCATATGACAGTGAAGCTTGCATGTAATCACTCACCTGAGAGCTGAGATCCAGCTGGGACAGATCTGTCACAAGGTTCAAAATCTTCAGCTGCACTTGTTGTGTCTGTTCTGGGTTGGTAAGGATCTCTGTCAAAAGCCTTACACCTGAGTTGCTGTAGAATTGGGTTCTGGCAGCTGCATTGTTGCGCAGCAGGGCTGCAAGTGCATACAAGCCCTTCTTGCTTGTCTCACCGTCGCTTGATGCTGTGACCTGCATTGCAATAGCATGGCTATAATCAGATTGATAGACCTCAGCCTATGCTAGTGTTGGAGTCGTAAGAGCAGTGATGTAATCACGGGCAGGAATTATGGAGAAGTGACAGGCTCAGGTTGCTCTGGGCTGACTGTATGCCAGATGAGTCAGTGCATTGGTGATACCATGTGGTGGACACTTGACATGGTTTCAGGTCACAATCAAGGACAGACAAAGCAATATAGGAAGTGCTGTAGCAGCGTAAGTGAGGCTTACTCTCAGCAAATGCATGACGCTTTCAGGGTATACTTCCATCAGTTGCTCCTGAAACTTGTTATTGTTGGAGGCTGCTGTGCCCAGGACAAAAGCTGCTGCTGCTTGTACACTTGTTGAGTCCTGAAGGAGCAGTTGCACCACGGGCTGCAGCCCTTGCAGTGTGTGGAGGTCTGCAGCAATCACATGCTTTGCAGTCAAGGGCTGACAGGTGCACAAGGCATGCATGTGCATGTGCATGTGCATGTGCATGTGCATGTGCATGTGCATGTGCATGTGCATGTGCATGCATTACGAGCTGCACAAGCCCTAGAGTACCAAGCATGTATTCTGCCACCACATGGGCCAACCGTGACATGTACCATTGCATGCTTTGTAGGTCACAAGTATGACTTTGCAGCTGACAAATGTTCTTAAGACTTACCGTTAGCATTGTCAATGGGTTCAACCAAGCTCTGCAGGGCCTCCAAAGCAAGCAGTACCTCCTCTGCAGGGGCGCTGCTGTTGGTCAATATAGCAATTGTGTCTTTTATGAGGTCGATTTCAGTTGGTGCTGACTGCATCTCCTTGATTAACTGCGCATGAAAATAACAAAAGGATCAGTTGGGGTGAGCAACTGCTCCTGCATGCATGACCCCTTTTGTGCACCTATCAGTGGAACTTTGCCTAAGCTGGACATTGTGACTGACTGACTGAAAGTCGAGGACCTGCCTGTTGAACTTCTCGCTGTCGTTCACTGAGGTGAACGCTGTCAGTAGCAACATCCTCGGCTTGCTGCTTGAGTTGGTCGGGATCACTGTTCTCTATTGCCCAGTGAAGCAAGTCTTCGAGATTACTGTCTCCGTCTCGTGCTTTACGAGCAGCTTCTGTCAGATGCACGTTGTCATATGTCTGACTGACTGTAGTGTCATTGAATGCATTCGTGCTGCCGAAGTGGGCGCATACAAAACCCACCATCAACAACATGCATGTCATAAATCGGCGCGAGGACATTTCGTCTTTGACTAGCATTGCAACCTTGGTGTGAACATCTGCCGATGAGCTGTCCTTTTTCTACAAAATCAGAGCTGGTGGTCGTCTTGTCAGAACACAGTGTAGCTTCATGAGCCTGTGTAGTCATGGTAGCATGTGATCTCACACGTGGATTTAGCCATGGCTCTCTGTCGGAAACTCTCATCAGCCAGATCTGATCTGTCGACGACTTTCAGTGAGACTCTCAAGTTTGTTGGAGGAATGCACATGACTCGTTTGCGCTGCCAGTGAGCTATGACTTGACGCGAAAACACTTGTCGTGATCAGCATGGATTTTAGCTTCGTAGGCTCGGGAAACCCTTTGAAGCGTAAAGCTGCAGCCGATGCAGAGTGAGAGTTGTGCGATATCTTGGAAGATGCTGCAGTACTGAGGCTAATGTTCAAAGTCATCCTGTCATCCTGCAGGCAACCTGTATCCAAGCCCGCAGCTCCTGTCGCTTCCACTTCTTCGCAAGCTCAGCAGACTCAAGCAAGGCCCCGCGTGCAGCTACCTTCCCTGCAACAGGTGCATCACTTCAAGGCTTTGATACGCTTTTACAAAATAATCCTTCTTTGCACAGGCAGCAGTGTCTATAACAATTTTCCAACAAGTAGCTGTCTGCCAGGTGCAAGCCGCTCAGCGATCACAATCAGGTCCCAACTTGTTTCAGGCCTCTACCTCTGTGTCAAGCTCTTCCCAGCAGCCCGCTGCCACCAGCAGTACTAGCTGGGCCAACACAAGCAGACCAGATGTCAGTCTACCAAGAGTGGCTTCATTGTCAGCTCAGGGCTCCGGCGTATTTGCTCAGCAAAGTAGCACAGACTTGCAACATTCCACACCTTCGACCAGTCAGCAGCTTCCCCCAACCTCACATCCGCCCTTGAGGCAAGCATTGACAGTATCACTGTCATCTCTTGCTACAAAACCACAATTAGACCACTGTGCCTGCTGTTCGCACCCATGTCTTCCGCAGTCCACTCCTGGTGCTGCGTGCTTTCCAGCTATGCCATCAGCAGTGCAAAGGACTGACTAGTCCTTTGTGATTCAGACAGATGTCACATCCACAACCACAGCAGCATCAGGCGCCTTCCTATACCCATGGGGGCAGGCCTCCTTTGGCTGGCTCCCACTCTTGTAGCCTCTCCTATCAGCAACCTGTGTCCCACCAACAGGCCACAATGGTAGGGCTTCTTGGCGATAGTGTATTAATTACTTTTCCATTTTGTTTCACACAAGAGTGCTTGACATGGTCATAGGCGTCCCCAACACGACACCTGCCGGCCAGCAATGGTTGCTCTGCTGTCAATAACACTGCACATGTCACATCTTGATGCGACGTCCTGAGAGATGCCTGTGGATACATTGTTGATGAAATGTGCTAATGCGTGCTAGCCGTTGACATGCGCTGTTGTGTGCATGGCTACACACGTATGCAGCAATCTGCTGCATTTTTTCCGACTCTTGACTCATGACAGCGCCTACACACACCTGCTGCATGCAGCTGGCGCTTGACTTCCTTTTTTTCACTGTTGCCTGCAAAATGGCTGTGAAATTTCAAACCATCTGCACCAGCAACTGACTGGTTGATCACGTTGAAGCGCAGGTCAACCCCAATGCCATCTTTGTCAGCAAGAGGCAGGAGGGCAATCCTGTCCTAAAGCACATACGCAATGTGCGATGGCAGTTTGCTGACATCATCCCGGATTACCAGCTGGGCCAGAACGCGTGTGCTGTCTTCCTCAGCCTCAGGTGCGCACATACTTCACACATTTCCATTCCACTTGATACCTTACAGTCTGGGGTGTGGAGTCACTTGTGACTTATCAGACACCCTGGCTTGACAGCACAGGTGTATACTTGACACAGTTGACGCTGCCTGACAACACTGCAGCAAGAGCAGAGGGAAAAAAGGGCTGTGCCTTTTGGAATTGGTCTAAGAAAAGCCCAAGGGTGACACTGTAGGCCTGGTTTGTAAGACAGCTTCAACAGAGTTAGCTGTTACAGAGTACAATTGCATCGCATTCATTCTTGGGCTTGTCTTTATGCAAGCAGATGCGTTTGTTGCTCTGAATGATGCGTGTGTTGTGTCACAACTGAGTTCATGCTCTGCTGCTTGTCGCATGACCCACCTTGGCACAGGTGTCCAGAAGGTTTGTCATCATGGTGGTGACATCTTGCTCATCATTGGCTTGACACCACTCATCATAGATGTTCACCGCTCATGCCCTCATGACCCTCACTATACCTTGTTTGCACAGATTTCACCTGCTCAAGCCTGAGTATGTGCACCATCGTATCAAGGAGTTGCAGCGCAGCTTCCGCTTGAGGCTGCTGATCTGTCACATTGATGTGGAGGATGTGGTGGAGCCTCTGGCCCAGGTCATCAAAGCTGCTCTCCTCAATGAAGTCACCCTCATCTGTGGATGGAGCCCCGAGGTATGGGTTCAGTTCATGCATGTGACTAACCACCGCATGTCTCAAGGGGCACACTAGGCTTTGCTTGACCAAAGCTGCCCTGTTGCAATGTAGTCAGTCCCTCCGTGAGCTGTTCGCATGTCATCTCGGCTCAATGGCCATATCATTCTTCTCTGTATCCTTCCAATTGCAACAGATGCAGTTGGAACTACAGGTATTGGCAAGTTGGGTAGGGGTCGCTGGATGGGTTGCCACATGCTTTGTGTGTGCTGTTGGTCACAGGGATTTGCAATGCTGGCTGCATAGAAAACTTGACATACGTCCAGCTGCACATACATGTATAAACTTATTCCTGCATGCCCTTTTGTTCTGTGGCACTACCTGGCTGCAAGTAGGCTGGTGATGTCCCTACCTGCCTGCCTATAGGAGTGTGCTAGATACCTGGAGACATACAAGAGCTATGAGACCAAGCCAGCAGATGCTATTCAAGGCAGGACTGATGAGGACTACATCTCGAGGCTCAACTCAGCACTTACCACTGTGCGAGGTGTGAACAAGACTGATGTGCTGACACTGGGCGCAACTTTCAAGACTGTGACCAGCATCATGCAAGCTAGTATGGAGGAGCTGGCTGCATGCCCTGGGCTAGGTCCTACCAAAGTGAAGCGGCTGCATGAAACGTTTCATGAGCCTTTCAGAAAAGTAGTCAGGCAGCAGCGGCTAGCGTTTGCACCTTCACAGCCGCCAGAAAACGATGCAGATGAAAAGGCAGGGCCATCGCAGCAGATGAGTGCAGTTGCAAATGTGTCAATGGAGGATGCTAAAGCAGCGGCGGTTGAGCCTTTGCTGCAGGACAGTGTCTTGGAAACTCCAATGGATGACATCAACGATGACCCTGATGGCGATTTTGAAGTCGACTTGTGATCATGCCGATGGCATCCCTCAATGAACAGATTACTGCTATTTCCCTGTACTACGACTCTGGAATGTGTTTTGATCAATTCATGAAGTATCTGCATGTACAGGTCAATACAAGCGTGTGCATGGCTGATCAGTTTGCTGTTGCAGTCAACATTGATCCTGTCGAATTCTGACTTTGTATCAATCAGTGAACAGATGTGCTGGGAAAACTTGGGGCTGCTTCTTGGCCTTGAGTAAACGCAATAAACTTGCATGACTAAGTTTCTACAGCGGTTGCACCCTCACGTGCAGCCGCATGCTTTGACCGCTGGAAACTGGAATCTTCGCGCTCGTGCCGCTCAATATACGGCCGCGCATGTGAGGAGTGGTTCACTGATTCCAGATCACCTTGCAGAATGTGTCCCGCATCGCACATCCAGACAAAAATCGCAGAACTTTCGTCGATGCCGGAGCAGTAATCCGACCTAACTGACAACGCTTCTTGCCTCGATGCCCTCGAGCCCCGGCGAGGCCGCCTGCAACTGCACCATCGCATCTGCACGGCTGTTGTTAGAAGCCTCAGGCTTCGTTGTATCTGGCCGACATAGCCTCTACACTGGTTCGTCATACAGCGCCAATAAGCGAGACGAAGTTTTCACAATGTATTGCGCCATTGTGGCTGGTCTGGTGCTGATTGCGGGACTCATGAGTGGTCTGACGTTGGGCCTGATGTCGCTTGATGGTTTGGACCTCGAGGTTTGACCACCTACCTGCAAATTTCAACCAACCATAGCATGCCTCAGCAACGCTGCTCATCACTTCAACCTGAATCTGCTTATCCTGGACGATCCTGAAGGTCAGTCAGGCTGAGTCTGATCTGATAAAGTGTGTTCTCAGGTGCTCAGGAGGAGTGGCACTGCACTTGAGCAGAAGTATGCAAAAGCAATAGAGCCGGTGAGCTTACTTGATACTTTTTGCTGCATCACAAGCCTACAAGGACGACTGTGAACAGACAGAATGTTTGAAAAAAGCTGTTTCCATGCTCAATTGATGATGCAGGTCATCAAGCGCCCTCACTGGTTGCTAGTCACATTGGTTTTGGTCAATGCTGCTGCGACTGAGGTAAGCTATTGACCTTGCTGGTAGTCAGAGTCATGCCTGTACACGCACACATGACATGCTATGCAGGCACTTCCACTGTTCTTGGATCGCCTGGCTGATCCCATCACAGCAGTTGTTCTCAGTGTCACGGTGGTGCTAATCTTTGGTGAGGCTCTATGCTCTTTGCGCATGCTGATCCCTGCACACAAGTATCGGCACATGTCTTCGTGCAAAATTGACTGCATGGCAATGAGCTAGCACTGCACCTGGGACCTGGTGCTGAAGGTGCATCAGATGCTCCAGCCTGTGTCTCAAATTGACCAAATTCCAATTGTTTGTTCACCCGGTATGCTTCATGTAACTTTTGCGTTCCCTTGAAGAAGGCAAGCAGGCTGTGGCTAATTATGCATCAAGCAACTTTGAATGCTTGACACAATAACAGCATGGCATTGCTACAGACCAACAGCAGGCTCCTTGCACAGGAATGACCACAAAAGCGCATTTTGAGCCTACACTTAGCTGCTGGACAACCCAAAATGTTGTGTTGATCATGCACATTGCAGTGCCTCCAGGCACTGACACATGGCAGCATGCATATAGGCGAGATCATACCGCAAGCAGTGTGTTCAAGGCATGGCCTAGCGGTGGGAGCCCGCTCTGCCTGGTTTGTGCAAATCCTGATGTGGACCTTTGCAGTCATTGCCTACCCCATCAGCAAGATCCTGGACTACTTGCTGGGACAAGAGCATACAGTAAGGCTCAAGCTGTCTTTAGCATACCGTGCATTCGCAACTCCTTCAACCTAACAGCGTACAGTCACCACACATGCTGCATTAGGTGACATTTCATTTGTGTGTTCATAGACAATCAACATGTCAAAGGTGGCTAGCAGGCAAGTGGACTGCAGGGACCCCTTCTGCAAGACGCATGCCCACTGAACTTTTCAAGCTGTGCAGAACAGGTTTGAGTCTGTCAATAAGCACAACACATGGCTCAAACTTACTGCCCAGACTGGCAGAGACATCACCAGCAGTAATTGTACCATCAGCAATGTACTATCTAGGCAAAACCACATCATACAGCTGGCAGGTCATCCTGCAAACGCCACAAATCCTCAGCACCTCTTGTCAAAGCTGTACTGATCTCAGCAATAGCATGTGCAGTCCTGTCCCAACCCAACAGCCCTGATGATACCCTGCAGTTCTCCACCCCTCGAAGAATGATCGAAATTTCTTTTCAGTGACATGTTTTTCTGCTGCAGTGCTATGCAGGTTGTTGTAAACAGCTTCGTTTAGACTGAGGGCTTCTCTGCATGTTCCCAAACCATGGCCGATGTTTAGCAATGTCAGAGTCAAGTCCTGTGTGCCTGGCAGGCTTTGTTTAGAAGAGCCCAGCTGAAGGCGCTTGTGGATGCTCACGGCCTGAAGGAAGGGCTAGGCGGAAACCTGTCCCATGACGAGATCACTGTCATCAGAGGAGCTCTAGACTTGACACACAAGACAGCAGCTGACTGCATGACCCCTTGGGACAAGGTACATGCTAAGCAAGTCACCTGTTTGACGCCCTTGATCATCCACTAGTGGTCCTCCTGTTGTTGCAGCAGCTGTGAAGCATGTTGATGTGAGTGGAATGGGAGGCAGCGCACTGCAAATGTGCCTTCCATGGTGTGTGGTGACTGCATGCAAATGCAATTGCTGGTTGCTGTACTTTGTGAGACACCGCCTTGATGACAGAGAATTTTTGGTAAGCTGAGCAAGACTTGAGTGTTGAGCAATTTGAAAGCAACCTGTTCAAAGTTTGTGCGACAGATACGAGTCATCTCACTCCACATTCAAAGCATGCAGCTGCTGTATGGCTCAATTGCAAGGCACAAAGAACCAATACAAATACATAGGAGAGCAGTGCTTCACCAGTGGCAATGTAGGTAAGAAATGCTAAGACGCTTACTTACAATATCAAGCTGGTAGGTGGAAGCATTCAGTACTGCAGATAGTTTGCTGTACTCCTGCCTTCTCTTCCCCAGTCTGCTGCAGGCTGCCTGCAGCCATAAGTCATCCTCTAGCCAAACCCAAGTTATCCTCTAGCCAGTCCCAAGTTCACACTCTCTGACAACTCTGGCCCATCTGTACAACCTGCTTGCTTGGCAGGCTGCAAATCCTCCTCCTGCAACTTCAACCTGTGTGGATCAGCTCCCTCAGCATTTGTGTCTCCAGCCTTTGAGGGTTGCGCCCATCTTGCACCCTTCAGCTGTAGTCAGTAGACAGTACAACTGCAGCTGGTAGACAGCACACCTGTATTAGGTAGACAGTACACCTGGAGTTAGTGGACAGTACATCCGGAGCTGGTGGACAGCACACCTGCATTTGGTAGACAGTAAACCTGGAGTTGGTGGACAGTCATGGCTGAAGATGGGTGTGGTGCATGCAGGTGTTCATGCTGCCGTCTGATGCAGTCTTGGAGGAAGCCACATTGGGCAAAATCATCTCCTCAGGTCACAGCAGAGTCCCCATACATCACCCAGGCAACAGGTGAGAGGCATGCCGTAGAGCAAGATTCCTGTCTGTGAGTGAGTGAGTGTGTGTTGCACTGTCAGGGAATCTGATGTTATGTCATGTTTACAAGCATCTGATGAACTGACTGAATCCTATGTACAGCGGGTCTAAGGGTGCGTTAGCAGGCAGCAGCTGAGGTGAGTCATCACGCATGGATGCTGTCTACTTACATGATATTTCACTCACCGCACCTCAGTGGTTACAGCGCAACACTTTGGCAATTGATTGACCAAATTGACTATCTTTGGTCTCGACCAGGCCAACAGAATGATGCTTGCCTCTTTGTCGAAAACATCCTGAGCAATGCAGCATACAAATCTGACTTCATCAACACCATGACTCACCTGCCCAAGCGCGGATGAGGTCCCTCACACCAAACGTGATATCATGTGGTGGTGAAAACCAACAAAGCTCAGCTGCGGATTCAACCGTTATTGCTGTAATGAATCTCACTTGCGTCTGCCTGCTTTTGAGACCACTCAAACATACCCTTACTGATAACTTGAGCGTTGCTGCATTTTGACTGAGTGAACAACAGAGCATGACATCATGACGACATCATGACGACATCACATGGGGGATGACCATGTGGTTGATGCTGCTTTGCAGGCACAAGGTGATCGGTGTCATCCTAGTTAAAGAGCTGGCAATGATTGACAAAACTGCCAGGACTCCTGTCAGCACTCTCAAGATGCGCAGCTTACCCTTCCTACGGGGTAATACGCCGCTATACGACCTGTTACGCCTCTTTGAGACTGGCCGTTGTCATATGGCCGTGCTGACTGAACCCTCTGAGCCCAAGGAGGGTGCTGAGTTCCCCTGGGTCAACCCTGCAGACCCCCCCTCAGACCCCCACCCCACTGAGGTTCTGCAGCGGCATCATTCAGACGGCATGCATGCCCACTTGCTGCAGCAGCAACAGCGTTCAGATGGCATGCAGAACGGTCATGTGATTCAGCGGCAGGCATCTGAAGGCAATCAGCTGACCTCAGCAGATCATGATGGCTTGATGCATGATGAGGTTTGTCATTTGGCTGTGCTCAATATACCCGCCTGTAGCTGTGATTAATATATTCGCCTGGGATGCAAATGGCTCATGTGACGGCAAAGGCTGTATTTGCAAAGAGCAAACTCATGGAATGAGATTGGCAGCTCTTTTGGCCATGGCATTTGCTCTGTAATGGGAAACAATCTTGTGTGACAGTACCTGGTTTGGAAGGCCTGAGCTTTCTGCAGGGAACCACACATACATTGCATACTGGCTTGTGATGCATTATGCGTGCAAGTTGTGACAAGAGAATGAGCTGAAGCGGCATCTCATGGTATGTGTCTCATTGCAGACTCAGCACCAGTGTGATTGCCTGATGTGCAGGATGCGCAAGGGGAACACCCTGAAGCGCAGGGGCAACACCCTGTTGGGGTCATCACTCTTGAAGACTGCTTAGAGGAGCTCATCCAGCAGGAGATTGTGGATGAGACTGATCGATATGTTGATAATGAGCAGCGGCAGCGTGTGAATGCCCAGCTCATGCTGCGCAACCTGCCACCTCGCCTTCGCAAGTATGCCCCCCCTCCCCTTCCCTGTGCCCCGAACACCCTGCAGGGCAACAGGCTGATGTACTTTTCAATACAGCAACATGCTTGACACATGCTGACCTGATAACTCAGCGCCCATGAAAAGCTGATTGTTGGCTTTGTTCAACTCTGCTGTGCCATTGCTTGTGTTGCAAATATGGCTTGTGACTGCATCAACACCTGTTGCTTGCCGTGCTTGTTCTTGCACTGGCTGTGCATGAAACTGATTGCATAGTTTTCCTAGAGCAGCTGCTACACAGGCCAGGAGTGAAGTTCTCTGCTATATCTTGTTCAGAGTGCAAACTCCAAAACCTAAACTGAGCTACCAAACATCCATCTTCTTCGACGATGCAACTCCCCCAGTTGACCAACCTTTCTTGCATCCCTGCAGGATGCTGCTGTCACGGCAGTTCCATCCTAGGATAGGCGCTCTTGCGGCTGCCAACATGAACAGACGGCACCAGGACAGTCACAATCCCCTGCAAGAGCCCCTGCTGGCAGCGCTGAACCCCCCTGTTACCCCAGTCACCCCGGTCTCGGCTGTTGCGGGTCAGCGATTACTGTCTGCCATGGACATGTTGAAGCCGATTTTGGCAGAGAGCCCTGAAAAGGAGGGGGAGCATGGCTTGCACCATGGTCAAGCAAGAGGGCAGGCAGCAATTGCAAGGCCTGGCACAAGTCAAAGAGTGTCTGAGACTGGGAGTGCGTCACACATAGTCTGAGCAGCACATGCTCATGCTGCTTGTGCGTCATTCCTGTATATCACCTCTTCTGGTGGTACAGTGCACAGCTGGAAGTAACTGGTGGTGGCTGGTCTTTATTTATGTTTGTGAAGTTGATACCCTAGCGGCAGCATTTGTATACAGCAAATGTACACAGGTATACATATATCAGTGTGGATTCTTCAGAGCTTGACGCGCCCCAAGTGGCCTGCTCTGGAGTAGCAGTCTGAGTGCCAATATGAGTATTTAGTTGCTCACCTGTTTGCATCTACATATACATGCAAAGCAGAGAGCATTACGCTTAGTTGCAGAGGCTTACACATACAAACGAATGAATTGTGCTGTAGATAGGATGCATGGTGTGTATACATAGACACCTTGTTGCCAGCAGGGTCATGCTAATTGATGACACAGTCAGGGTTTGGACAGAGACATTAGGGGAGAAGCATATCCTCAAAACTCAAAGCCTTTGACAAGATGGTAAGGCCAACACAGCTTCAGTCGAGCTGTGCAGCTAATGATCAGATCATTATGATCTATATGTATGCTATATGGCTACTTGGGCTACTTGATGATAGTGCGAGACTGGTTACTTCGTTACAGTGTATGTGAGTATGTTTACTGCCGTGTAAGCGTCTAAGTGTGACTGAATAGTAGACTATAGAGCCTGCAGGAAAAGCTGCAACATGCCTGGGGCTGGATCAATGAACACAGCAGAATAAGCCTTTGTCTGCTCAGATCATAGTGTATCCTTCTAAGAGAATTAATATGTACAGCACACAAAGCTAAAGAGCAGTTCAATAAAGGAAAGGGACTGCCAAACTAACACCAGCAAAAGCAAAAAGTTCCCTATGGCAGAAGATTCAGTGCTACTAGCTACAAAAAATAGGAAAACGCACGTAGTTACAAGTACTGTGCTGTCATAGACAAACAGCAGACATAATGTACAAGTGGCACCGCACAGCATGGCTAGCTAATGCAAGAGAGTCTGGCCTTGTTACCAAGAACTGCAATGACCAGTCCCATGAAAACCCCATCTTGCCTCATCCGATACCCCCCCCCCAGATTACATGTTTTGCTCGCATTTAGGTTTCCCTGTTCTGGATACAGGACTCTCCTCAGTACCATTTGTTCACGCCACCTCATTTCTTCTGACCCGATTTGTTATAGGCAGCATCCAGGCCGTATTGCCCATCTGACCGCCAAGATGTGCTACAACCACATCATCACATTTGGCGTCTTTTCTGACAGAGAAACTTCCACATGGACCACAATCATGCCCACACCAGCAGTATATCTGCCCATGTGACAACTACTGCTTCGTTGTCAAAGTATGATGATCACTGCCCATGTAGCAGTCAGTCCATGCAGCATCACTGCTCACGTGACAGTGTGTGCATGACGCATCACTGCCCATTTGACAGTCTGCCCACAAAGCCTCACTGGCCCTGTGGGCCATTGCTGCTCCCCTGCAATGCCTGGAGCTGTTTCTTCAACGAGTTGTTCTCCTCGCTAAGGCTGCGACTCTTGGCAGCATTGATGCCTAAGCGCTCGCTCAGCCAATTGCGTTCGGCATTGGATGATGACAGTTGGTCTGCCAGGGCTTCATTGTCTGTCTGCAAGCCTGTCACCCTTGTGTGCAGGGTGTCCTTCTCATGTAGGTACTGCTTGCTGTGGCCCTCCAGTGCTGTCTTCTCTTGCAGCAGCTCATTCACCTGCACGCCATGCCATATGAGACCGCAAGACAAGCATGCTGTGCGGTTTGCTGATTCAAAAGAGGGCTGATGGGGGCTCCCTAGGCAGCCCAGAGTAACACTTGGCTTCTCATTAAATTGACGCTGAAAGGTGTTGTCTTTTCTTCTCTTTTCAATGGGGGCTCTGATAGACTGCTGCTCTGCCAATGCTGCTACTACAGCAGTAGCATGCGCAAACAACACTGGACCGTCTGTGTACTGAGTGAATGACAAAATCAAAGATCAGTTGACACTGTGTCACTGGATAACCACAAGCATGTCATCTGTGCTGCAAATGCAAGATATGTGCTCTGGCAACTAAGGCCAGCTGCATGATTGCATGTCAATTTCCTACAGCTGCAATAAATAACAGCCACTTAATGGGTGTGCAACTCGGCTTGCTGCTTTACGCTCCCAAACTCAATGACCTAGCTGCACTTGCACCCAGCAAAAGCTCTTCATCCTTCTTTTGACGAAGAAGCAAATAAAGAATATATAGAAAACAACCAATTTGGACAAAAGGAAACGAAGACACAAAAGCAATTTGAGGCACCAGGACCAGAGCTCTTTTGCATCTCACCCTTTTATGCAGCTGGTTGTTCTTCATCTGGGTTGCACCCAGCTCAGCTTCCCACCCAGCTTCCTTCTTCTGCAATGCCTTGACAGCCTGCTGAGCAGCTCTCTCGCCACGCTCAGCCTCAAGCACTCGCTGAGCTTTGCTGGGTCTTGCGAGCTCACCTGAGTCAATTCGGGCACTACTTGGCCTGCTGGTGTCACGCTGCTGCTGCATCCTGACTGCTCCCAACACCCTCTGTACTGCTGTCAACACCTGCAGCCACATCAGTGTCACAATTTGTTCAGATGCTTTATAGACTGACCCTCTACTGATGTTGACTGAAACAAGACTTATAGAAGCAATGTTGAAAGGATTAAAAGTGTTTGGACACTCTTGGATGGTCCAGCTACAGAGCATGAGGGTTCTGCGCAGATTGCAGACAATTATTTGGCTCTGACATGCAATACATTGGTACAAGAATTACATGCGACTCTCTGGACAGATTATTCTGTGTACGCCATACAAATCATGCCAAGTTTCGATACTTTATGATGACTGGTGTTTGCTGCTGGTTACTGGTTGCAACAAATACTTACAATAACAACAAGAATACAAAACAATGACAGTTATTGTGTGTAGGTACATGAAGGGCAAGCCTTGGTTGCGCCTGGACCACAAGAACAAAGCAGTTGCGGATATAACAACACCCATCACAGCCAAAGCCCACCTGAATGCCACCCTGAAGCTGCTGCTGCATTCTCTTCTGGGCTTCCTTCTCCTTGGTGATGTTGCCAGTCAGCCGCCTTTCCAGAGCCACCGATTGGCTCTGCTCGTTGGCAAAGTGCACGGCAATCTGGTGAAGCATGTCCTGGACGTGGGGGCTACAGCCCTGGCCTGCCAGCATGGACAGGATGCCCTGCAGGTTGCCCCACATCTCCCCTCGCACCTGCCCTGCTATGGCTGTATCCTCCTCAGCCTGCTGTGCTGCGCTCTGGACCACCACACAGAAGTTGAGTTTGAATTTGAATTTGAAGAAACCTCCGGGCTGCTGCCTTAGGAGGCTCCCCTTATGATTGCTGAAAAGCGTAAACTTGCTTTTTCTTTGTATTTGAGTTGAGCACAATGACTCAGCGCACTGGTGCAAACGTGATGGCGAGGGGAGGGAAGCATGAGCAGGGAAGCATGAGCAGGAACGTGGTGCACATTGACGCCAGCTATGTCAGTGCATGACACCTTGCAGATGATGCATACAAGAACAGCACATGATACCTAGCATGCACACTGCAAGCTGATATACGCACTGGAGTGCATCCCTCATAGGGCAAGACAGCCTGCCCCAGGCTTGGAATGCTTGACATGACTTGCGCCACTTCACACAGCTTCACATTGAGCAGTCAAATGGGACATCAGGTAGAAAGGGAGAAAGATCAACTGCAGTGCCTTACCGGTTCATTTGCTGGCATGGCAGCGTGCTGCTGCAGCTGAGCCAGCCAATCACGCAGCTGCGCCTGCGCCAGGTGACTGCTGGAGGCAATGGTGTTATGGGGCTGACTACCCTCCTCTGGTAGGTTTGCCAAAGACTGCAGCGTGGTAAGCAGCAAGCTCAGCTCCAGGGCAGCGTTGACTGGCCCTGGGGCTGTTGAAGCTGAGGCAGAGCCTGGCAGTTCTGGTGTGAAGGAGTTGAGGCTACCCAGGGAAAGACCCGTGGGCTTGAACCCCCCTGCCATGCCTGGGCCCTGGGCCACCCTAACAGCAGAGCTGCCAAAAGCGGACAGAGGGATGCTTGCAGTCAGGCCAGCAGCTGAAAAGGAAGCTGCTGGAGCAGTGAGGCCAGCAGTTGAGAAGGAAGCTAGGCCTGCAGCTGAGTAGGAAGCTGGTGAAGGCCAGGCTGACAAAGCAGAGGGGCCGTGAGGCGCAGCCCCGCTTAGACTGTTGATGCAGGCAGCCAGGGAGGCATTAGACGACTCTGCCTTCACACCCTTCTTCTTCTTGGCAGCCTTCTTTGGCAGGGGCAAGGAAGCAGTGGCAGCAGAGGGAGGGAGCAAGGCTGTACTGCTTCTGGCAAGTTCTTCCAGGTAACTCAAGTTGCGGTTGGTGGCTGGCAGGGGTGGCACAGGCTCCACAGCTGTGGGCTGCCCGTGCTGCTGCGGCCCAGACTCATGAGGCAGGGGAAAACTGTGGTTGGCTCCAGGCATGTGTTTGTTGAGCTCTGCTGCCACCTGTCAATGACACAGCAATGCATTGAGTCCACCTAGCTCTGGGCAGCCGAGGCTTATGCAAATCTGCAACTACATGTGCTGCTGGAGCCATCAACTAGTAGCTATCAGCTCCTACTTGGACAGCAGCATAGCCAGGCGTTACCTGGATCTTACTCCAGCTTGTTGTTATGCCAGCCATACACAGGGCCTGTTCCACGAGATGATATGTGCAAGCAACACATGCAGAGCAGTATCTGCGAGCTGTGTGTGTCACGCAGAAAACGACTGTGCATGTTTCAGACTATGCAAGTTGTTAGCAAGCATGGGTGCTGGGAGCATGAAAAAATGAGATGGTTACCTGAGAGCGCAAATCGCCTTGCCCAGGCTTTGTGAGAGTGACGAGAAACTCCTGTAATTTTTGAGGGGAGAGTACATTGGAGAGGGAGGCGTATGCCGAAAACACATCCCCTGTAGAGCTGAAAATGCCAGCTGCAGTCAAAGGCAGCATAGGCGCTGCAGATGGCACTGAGGTACTGCTGAAAGGCACTAAGGGGTCTTCAGTAGGCAAAGCTGAAAGGGAGGGAGCTGCAGAAGAGCTTGTACGCTTTTCAGCGAGCAGATCCTTTGGCTTCAAGCGGCTTTGGAAACCTGGCAGCACAGATGATCTATTCTTTGTACTTTTGTCATGCAAACAACTTGTTTTGATATACACTGAGAAGGGTTAAACTCTTGCTGGCTTGAGATAGCAGTGCTTAGCAACTGAGGAGAAGTGGCCACTGCTAGACCTGCTTGCAATGCAGCAGTCACTCAGCAGGTGTATAACAGCCCCACAGCTGATGCAGACTGTCTGCATGCAGCCTTGACAGCCCCAACAAGCACTGCATGTGTCATGTCACCTGGACATAGCAACCGGGATATGACCTGCCCATGAATTGCACATGCAATGCCATTGCTGCAAAGCATACTGCAGCTTGCTTGGATTGTGTGAATACAGGGCAGCAGAAGGTGCAGGATGGCAGCATGCAGCATGACTGCTTGGCATGTAATATGCAGGTGCATAGTCACAGGGCCTCACCATATGCGCTTGGCCCATCAAGCTTGCTTGCAGCAGCAGCAGGAGCACAGCTTTCGACAGGACTGCCGCTGGCATTTGTTGTTCTCCCAGCTGCAGAGCCTGACAGTTTCCTCTTCTTGGGGAGTGGCTCAGCATTGCTTGGCTCCACACTGGAGGCTTTCCTAGCCAAGGGGTGCCCAGTGGGAAAGCTCCATGGGTCAGGTTTGCCTTTGCCAGTGGCTTGTGCCCCTTCTGAACTGCCTTCGGCCACGCTCAGTGCCAATTGACCTGAAGGGGAGGGGGGGCACTGAGCTGATGGCAGTCAAGATAACCACATTTGATTGCAGCAAAGTATGAGCACATATGTGAGGAGGACTCACAAAGTCTGTGAGCGCAATGCTCAGGGGTATATGATCTGCAGAGCGTCTGGCACATGCATGATGTGGGCTGCAGGTTGCATGCCTGCATCTCATGCAGGTTTCTGCAGACAAGTCACATTACAGCTCTTTTCAATTCCAAAACGTCTATTGTAATTCAGAAACGTCATCCCTACACTGAAAATCTAAACTCAGAAACGTCTGTGGACAGTAAATATGCGTTTTCACATTGTGGAGATGTTATAAGTAACATCCAACTTGAGGCATCCCAATCTGATGACTGCATTTGACCTCTGCCAACATGGTGCGTGACTCTAAACTGGCAACATCATGTCCTGATGCACTGGCAGAGAGTGTGTAGGTGCCTGCAGGAGTCACCTGGTGGACTAGACCTAGCCCTGGATATGACCTTCAAAGCAACTTTGGGACTTGGAGCAGCAGCAGGATCAGAGGCAGCTTGCTGCAACTCTGGAGATGCCTGCTCCTGCAGACTGCTGGTGACAGCCTTGACCAAAGGCCTGGGCACACTGAAGGAGGCCTGGTCTTTGGGCCTGTCTGCTTGCAGCTGGACTGGAAGTGCAAGGTCAGGGGACATTCCAGCTTCTGCCGCTGCTGCTGCTACCGCTGCTGCTTCTGGTGACAAGCGTGCTTGCTCTGCAGGTGAGACTGAGGTTGGCGGAGACCAGGAGTTGGTTCTGCTGACTGACACAAGTCTCGGCGAGGCAGCCTCAGACAGAGGCTTAGTCATAGCAAAGGTGCTGCTATGGCCAATGGTGTGCACTTTGGACTTGCCTGGATCTGATGCAGATCTGCCTGCAGCTTGACCAGGGTTAAGGTTTGGCAGCTGCCTCACTGAGCTGGGCTGCTTGAGATCGGTAGTGGGTGTATCCAAATGGCAGGCCTGAAAAAGCTGAGACTCGGTCTGTGAGAGGCTGTAGGCACTGGTAGAGGTGCCAACATCCTGTTGGACAGGCACGCTAGATGCACGTCGCTGCAGCCTGGCTTCTGGTCTGCTTTGCCCCCCTTGCATGCTTTGCATGCTGTGCTGCCCCTCGCTCAAGCGAGCCTGCTGGTGTGGACCAGCTGAGCATACCTGCCCCCTTGAGGTAGGGAGGGGAGAGGCAGGGGTACCCTGTGAAGAGGCTCCTGGGGAATCAGAAGCTGCAGACTGTGTGACTGAAGCATCTGTGGTGGCAGCAGCTGCAGCTGCGGCTGAGGTGGTAGCAGCGGTGGCCGCAGCTTCAGCTGCCTGCACACGATCAAGCTCCTCCAGGACAGCATTAGCTTGAAGCATCAGCTCCGCAGAGATTTGTGCTTCTGGCCTGGCTGTGGGACCGACAGAAAGCTTGGCGGGCCGAGATGCAATGGAGGCCGCTCGGGGACCACTCTTTTTGGAAGATCCCAGGGATCCCTGCTTGGATTTGCCATTGTCGCTACCTACAGTGCTCCCAGCAGGTGCAGGTGCAGTGTGGTTGCGTCTGCCTGTTGGTGAGCGCGCAGGGCTGACTGTGTGAGAGCGTTCTGCAGATGGAAGTGGGTCTGAGTCCTTCCTGTAGGTGGCGTGTGTGCGCTGTTGGCGGGGAATTTTGCTGCCAATGACGTCAAAGGGTGGTGAGAGGCTCTTACAGGCAGGTGATACACCAGCATTTGAGAAAGGGGAATATTTGGCTGTGGCAGGCTTTGCTGTATGTTTCTTGGGTGACTTGATGCCTTGCAGGTGCTTCTCAGCGATGTGCTGCTCTTCCAGCCGCCGCTGCTGGTTGAATTTGGTCATGCGGTTGTGGCAAAAGCGACAATAGAACTGCAATCCATCTGGTGTACGATGGTTCTTGGAGAAGTCGCCTGGACGCTCTTTCCAGGTGTTGCACCGCTTGCAGTACTTCCACAGATGTTCAGACCCAGGAGCCCTGGGTTTGGATTTAGCACCTGTACAGATCAGTGATACCATGGACACACACTTTGCATGGATTTTGCTTGTGCTGCTGGCTGAAGCAGAGCTTCTGAGCTCTACAGACAGCAGTGTTACAACTCTGAAGCATGCAGAAAGTACTCACCTGCTGTGTGAGGCTGCGGGCGGCCTGAAGAGGACTGAAGCAAACCATTGCTGGTCTGTTTACTTATTCTTCTTGCAGACATCACAGGCGTACTGACACTCTTTCCTATGGTGTCTGTTTGTTCCACCAACCATGAAGTGACCTCATCAACATGCCAGCTGTACCTGCAACAGATTGTGCGGTTTGCAGGTTTGCCTGAAAGTGATGTGATGCACACAGCTCAGGCCAAGGGTTTTTGGTCCTTAATAGCAGATGGTACTCTGCCAAGCAGGCATGTGGTACGAAAGCGTGCAGCAAGCAACGAGTGCCGTACCATCTCTTGTCGCCGCTGACTGTACACCAGAGACTATTTTCTTCTTGATTGGTGTCAACCACTTTTCCTTGCAGGGACTGCTCGGCGTCAGACAAACCAACTGTCTTGGCGGGGACAACGATCTGTCGCCCTAGTAACTTCCGTAGGCTGTCTGAAGACTCTGCAAGCATTCTAGGTTACAAGGTCAGGTGACGTGACGCAATGTTGGACGGGTTGTGCGGATCTAAAGGTATACACCTAAGACATTTTGCAGATCTGTGCTGATATGCTGCACGATAACTTGCTTCTCGGCTCCATTGCTGTCATGGCATGCAGCCACAAAGTCACACACACAAAGTATCTCTCAAATATAACACGAAGTAACATATCCGTACGCAACATCGGAGGGACGCTGCTAAAGACGAGGCTCACTTTCAGTGCGTCTTGGAGCATTCACCATGTCATCCATACGCTGATGACATACACTGATCAGGCGGTCACGCGGGCTTGGGAAGCCTAGCCGTCAAATAGCTTAGTACGCGCCATGCCCTTTCACTTAGCGCCGTGCCCGGTCACCCTTTCACCGCGAGAACATGCGGCCGGGTCGGGAGAACATGACGGCTGCTCCTGTTGTTTCACACAATGTTGTCGCACGCTTCGCTTCGCTCATCTTCCTGTCCAAGGGTATTATACAGCACATGTATAGAAGGGGACCGTAAGAGGATTGCTGCTCGTGAGTCATGCCATAGGAGAGTTCGCATCATCAGCTCAGCTGACCTCGAAGCTGCCCAGATTAATCATGAGATTTGGCCCTCGTCATCTCTAATGCAGGCGGTTGCCTGAGTTAGGGTTTTGTTCAGCACCACCGTTTAGGCTCGAGGCTTAACATGATGGCGGTGATGTAGAATAGATGGCCTGATATGGCGGCCGAAACCTCTTTCTGACTAAGATCATCTAAGCAGGATGCAGTGAGTCGTCCTCTGTCGTCACGCGCGATCAGTCAGGATCAGCGGATAGATACGCTTACAAAGACTGCGATGAGTTGAATCTTTGTGCAGAATGACCTGAGTAACCTGAGTGACTTGAGCTGAGTCCCATGTGCTGGGACAAATACATTTATATACTATATGTATGTATACTATGTATACATACTTGATACCGAACCCACGATGCAAACACTGTCCACACATCTGCAGTAGGATGACACATTGCATCCTCCCGATTAATCAATATTGCTATACTCCTCCGATTGCTCTATAGAGTAGCTGCGGGTTGTACGCATACATAGATGTACATGTACACACATATACATGCACGCCAAGTCTTGCATTAGCCCTAGCATGACCTATGGTACGTGTTCCGTGGCCACGTTCATGTCACGCAAATATATATATATATATATATATATATATATATATATATATATCTATATATATAATCCGACTATCGTTACAGTACACGTGTCACTATGTGTGCATGTGTGCATGTGCTAGCGCATGCATATGCGAGATCTGCGCTAATATTAGCGCATGGAGAGAGCTTCTGGTTCAGCGTCAAAGCGAACATGTTATGCTCATCTTCATATGGCGTACACTGTATGAAACGCGCCCATCCCAATCGCCAGCCATGACGTCAGTCCGCAGGAACTCACTATGTAACATGATCAGTATGGCGCTGTACCAACGATATCACACTTGCTTCAGATTTTGTCCGCCTCTACTAGGTGTGTTGTATTATGTTGTCGTGTATGTGGGTTCTGACCGGGATCCAAAGAACGGGAATCTGCATATCAGTGCATCCTTGGGCTGACCCCTCTGGGATCCAGAACAGGGAACGGAAATCGAAAGCAGGGTTTGAGTCTGCAATGCCGCAGACAGCGCAATCAGGGTTCGACAGGGGTCCTCAAAACCAGTGGGTTGCCCACCTGGGTCGTGAATTTTGGGGTGGGCTTCG
>JAABUK010002138.1_pt1 | contig 36191 bp, 62 predicted proteins | sample 5559141 | NCBI WGS metagenome assembly JAABUK01 (sample SAMN10711869, study PRJNA513367) | rock metagenome | isolation source: Antarctica rocks | place: Antarctica: Victoria Land, Pudding Butte nord | collected 2016-01-03
CAAGCTGACCTGGCATGACACGTGGCACGCCATGATAACATTGCCTAGCAGGGCCTGACAGAATAACGGCATCTCCACTGTGAAGCCAAACAGCCGTGGGCACAACATCTTTTGTCTGTCCGCCCATCAGGAACACAGCATCGCAACCCACACTAATGCTGACAATAGGACATGTTCTATGCAGCTCAGCATCATCCTTGTGACCTCCCAGTGTATCGCCTTCCCTGTAAAAGTTTACAAGGGCTGTATTGGGCTCGTACAATACATGGTCTTCATCAGCTGCCCCGCATTCCTCGTTTTTGCTGCTGGCCATATCCACACCGCAAAGTTTTGCTCTGTCATCTGAGCAACATGATACGGTGGCAGCGCAGTCATGCTTAGTCTGCAACTCATCCACACCTGCCCCATACAGAGGTACAGCGCTGTGTTTGTCTGTGACAAGATGCAACTCCTCACATGCTTGGACTGCTTGCTGGGCCAATGTGACAAGCTCAGAGGGCAAGGACTTGACACCTGGCTCGTTCTCATATTGGCGAGTTGACCAGTTGAACTGAGGTCCCAAGGCAACCCAGCGCAGCTTTCCAAGTAGCGATGCTGCAGATGGTTCTATAGGGTCTGTAGACCAGCAGCTTGACTGAGCAGGAGGCTGCTGAGAGGTTCTATGGGGTGGGATCTCAGGGCAAGGATCAGTGGCCAATGTGGCTGTCTGTCGAGGGCAGGGTGCCTCAGGGCTGCTGTGATGCTGAGCTGGAGCAGCATATGCACTCCTGAAGCTAGGAGCCGGATCATGTTTATCATCATGCACTGGTTGATGTCTTGCACAACGGCCGTCAGTGCTTGCACCAGAGACCTCGGTGCTGTGGCTGTTGGCTGTGATGGTCACTGCTGGGGATCCTGGAGATTGACTCTCAGCAGGTGTAGCAGGATTGTTGTGAGTGCTTGTGGCTGGCTCGTCCTTCTTGGGACTGATGTTGTTGCCTGTGTGGAATGGCTGCAGGAACAAGCCCTGCTGAGCAGCTGCCCACAGTGATGGCAGATGGCCGTGCTGCAGAGTCAGATTGCTCCGATTAGGTGGCTCTGGAAAAACGGTCACTGCCTGTTGAAACAGCTGCTTCTGCTGTGCACTGTCAATAAAGCCAGGGATAATGTGACAGCCTGCAGAGCCCCACAAACAATCAGACAGCTTGTACAGATAACTTCACAGATGGTGCATATCCACTAGGCTCATTTGAACTTACCAGGGTGGTTTGCTAAGCTGTAGACAAGCTTGTCAAAAGCTTGAATGTAGGATGAAGATACCCCTTTTGTGTCGTGGGCAGCTGGCAAACTCAAATCCAGAACCTCGGAGAAGTCCGTAGGCACAATAACCAATTTGCCGCCGTGTTTCCGACCCTTACTGCACTTACTGGTGAGTGTGAGATCGGCTGGTCAACCTAAAAACAATATGCAATGTGCGTTGCCCTTACCTGATACGTATTTGCTGCTCTCTGTGCAGTTGGAACTTCTTTTCAAGGTTTCTGAAGGCTGTAGGCTGACTATCCTGCGCTGGCACCATAGATAGATAGCTACGCTGCGCAGTGCCGGTAGAACGTGCAAGAAGGTATCAACTCTGCCTGTTCAGCAGATAAGCTGCCGCCAGCCAAGGTCAAAAGCTTGCGTTATAAGACTTACAGCGTTCTGCGCCATAAGACTGGAAGCCATGCATAAGGCTAATAGCCTAAGACTGACCCTGGAGCAGCAGAATAATCACAGAAGAATTACATTTCATCTACTATTTGCTTGGAAGGCAGCTATGCTAATCACTTCACCAACGCCGCTAAGTATGCAAAGATTCACCCATGGAAGAAGATTGCTAGACATTTGACCAAAGTCTGGAGGACTCTAGCCTGGCTGCTGGGCAGCACAGGCTTTACAGTATAGCTCAGTGCAACCTGTTACATGCTACAGGCCACAGTGCATATGGATGTGGGTTTGAGGACCATGGGTTTGCCACTGAGTAATGTGCCCTTTGCTTTCTATGCATATGCACTTGTTGTGAGGGCATGATTAATCAGAGTACGGCTCAATGTGTAGACTGAAAAAAGTCTTTCCAGCGTTCATTTGGTCCAATTGCCATTGCATAGCTAGCTATTTAAACCATTTCTAGCATCTCAAATGCAGCAGGGTGACACAAAAAGGGATCAGACACGAATTGTCTCCAGCATCTGGTGCTTATCACTTATCTGTTCAAAAAAAGTAACATTCCACAAAGCTGGACCACACTCTGTAAACACAAAATCTAGATGGGTTTGAATACTTCTGTTGAAGAATACATATAATACTAGTCCAGCCACTACAACAGGCACCAAGAACCACTTCCTACCCATCAGGAACAGAACCACAGTCCAGACACAAAAGGCTTTAAACAAAAAAGGGCAGCATGGCAAGTCCGCAGACTGTACTGCCTAATAATAATAATAATAACTCCCCAGAGCACAAGTACCAGAAACATGACAACATGGACTACAGGACTCTGCATCAGTCACGGCGGCATCATTCTATGCCAAATCAGCAAAAACTTTGTAGGTGCCGACATCGATATGAATTTGCCTGATGGCACCCACACACGCACAGACTGCAACAATGCTGTAGAACACAATGATGGTGATGTTGGCAGTCCATGCCCACCACCTATGGGGTCTTCTGACCTTGAGCCACATGATAATTGGCAGCAGGAAGTCCATAGGGATGAACCCAATAGCCCCCACCAGAGCCACAAAGTCCCCAAAAAAGGGGATCAAAGCCGCTAGAAAGGTGATGATGACGTTGTATACCAGAGTGATGCAGAATCGAGCAAACAGGTTGCGTTTGCTGAGACGGGATTGGCGTACGTCACAGAACTTCATCTCGAAGTATTCATATGTAGGCCTGCAGTAGACCTGCAGCACACATTTTCATGTTTCATTTCATTTAGCATACCATATACAGGCTCCGATCTGACCACAAGGCCATACAAGCAAGAGCCATTGATGCGCAGCCAACAAACTGAGCACCAACATGCAAACCAACTGAGCATTCACATCACAACATATCACCAGGCCTCTCCATGCAATGTAATTGGTTTTGTGTCACAGCAGCAGCAACAGCCATACAGAAGCTTGCTGTGTCACCTGATAGCAGCCAGTGATTTGAATGATGGCGGCAATATTGGCAATGGTCACGGGCCATGTGGGTGTAGTCAGGTTATTTAGAAGGTAGGGTAGGACAGTCTGCCCGAACGCCCAATACCCTGAAATGGCCACAGTGAAATAGGTAGAGCTGATCAGGCAGTATGCCATGGTGATTCCCTTCCTCATGTTCAAAATAGCTGGTTCTTTCACTGTTGCCTGCATGATATCATCAGCACCATCATGATCATCGTTGTTATTGGTGTCAGTCCAATGGTCATTGCCGGGCTGCCTAGCAAGTGTCCATGCGCTTGTCTCAAGCCATACCGTATGTTCTCTATGCATACTGCTCACTGGGCATGCTTATGAAATGTTTAGTTACAGCTTGTAAAGACATGGTTCCTAAATTGGATCAGCCAGTCATGACCTGATCAGCGCTGCGTGGCCAAGTGAGACTGTGCCAAGCAAACTGCATCTGATTTGCTGTGGCTGATGTCAGCTGTATCATGTATAGCTGTCATATGCCAGCAAGGGTGCAACAGCTGCAACAGCTGCAACTTGACATAAGTTGGTATGCCATGACATGAGCGTATGTGGGATGACATACGAGGTGCTATGGAATGATGATGCAAGTTGTGTTGTGGCAGAGCAAGATGTGTGCATGGATGCAAGGCTTACCTGGATTTCTGGCAATATGGTGTCTCCAAAGGCAAAGGCAATGGAACCCAGAGCCAGGAAGACACCCATGATCTTTGTAGTGAGGGAGCCAGGCACCTCATAATTGATGGTACTCCTGTCTAGCTGGTGACCTGCAAAGCACCACTTGTTGAGGCAGCTGCTGCAGCTGAGGATTCCCCCAGGTCAAGAAAGGGTACCCCTAGAGCATCAGAGTGCTTGATCATGTTATTAAGCAGCTGTCCCAGATGCAGTGCTTATGAACAGAGGGTGTTTGAGCTGTCACAGATGCAGTGCACTCAGAAAGTGCTTGAGCTCTCAGCAAGCAAGTATGCAAAAGCTAGCTGTGCCAAATCAGGCGGGTGAGCAGCAATGTGTTTTGTTTGCAGATGGACATGCACTCGCAATATATGTGTACGATGTATTATCCTTAGCATAGGGAGAGAGATGTAGCTCGACATCAACACTGTTGTGGATGCTACAGTCAAGAGCATACCATTGTGTATGGACATGCCGATGGCAATAGTAGAGAAGAGCAGGGTGCAGACATTGGACAGAGCGTTGATGAAACGCAGGGAATGTAAGTCTGGCAGCTGAGACATGATGAACTGGAAGAAGCCGAACACAATGATGCAGTAAGGTAGCTTGAAGGCATCGCCGTCTGGGTTGTAGGTGATGTACAGAGCCTGCATGCAACATAGAGGCCATTGACACGATTTTGTCAGTGCGTATCGAGCAAAAAGCGTTTTTTGAGCAGTTTTTGAGCAGAAGGGACGCGGATGGCAATGCAAAGTGCAGTGTCAGAACAATGAACGTGAATTCAATTGGATAAGCATGGGGAGAAAAAGGCAACACAAGTGATAGCAAGAGGGCACTGTCATGCCTCAAGTCAAGACACCAGGCTACCATGATGTGCAAAGGCAGCAATGGGACTCTTTGAACCCTCACTTCATATATTTTAGACAACAAACATTGGACCAAGAGATAGACAAGCAGCTGGCAATCAAACAGGTGCTGACCTTCATGCTCTGTCCAGCAACAATTGCAATGGCCAAGTTGTTGCCCAATGAAGCAATTTGCTGGAAAATTGTTGCTGCATAGAACCCCTTGCGACCTGCAAACCATGCCACATTACAAAAGACCAGCAATTGCTGCAATGGATTTGCCTATCTGGTCAAATACAGAGCAATGCTACCTGTGCTGGTGGGCTGCTACCATGCACATGCAGCCAATAGTGCACACGACACATGTGGGCCTGTACTCTCATGCCCTCAAGGCATGCATCATAGCAAGCAGGGTGTCAAGCTGCAAGTTGCAAGCTGTGACTTCCAGCACAATAGCAAATGCTGCTGCTTGCTTGAGGTGCCGTTCCCAGTATTGGAAGGCATAAGTTTCTTTGGCTACTGTTGCAGAACAGGAGCATTTCAACGTCTCACTGGGAATTGACAGCGTGCATGCATTCATGAAGCCACCTCGAAGCCTGGAAACGTACCAAAGATACTCTTGACTAAGTCTCTGTAACGGTAGTATGTCTGCCCGTTCCAGTTGAAAAGGCCAGCAAGCAGCCAGGAGGAGTAATACGTGGTGCATGTACCCAACAGCAAGGCAATGATGGCTGGGCCCCAACTGAGCTGACTGAAGGCATAGGGTAGGGGCAGAATGGCTGCTGGGACTGCAATGGTGGTTCCCATGTGGTATCCAGCACTGAACCAACTACCTGCGGAAAGAACAGGTGTGCCATTTGTCAGAAGACACAGAGGAGCATGGCAGCAGCTCACAGCTTAGGCATATGGGTAACTTGAAGTAAAGTGCATGATCTATCATGACTACATGTGGTATGTGGCATGAAAACAGCAGAGCTTGCTGACCAGCACAGTAAGCATGATCATTTTGTGTACATGGTCAAGTGGGTGCCACGGAATGCCCAACAGGGCGTGTATGCTCAAGGTGTTTTGTCTGAGGGAGTCAACCCCTGCAACCAGTCTGAACGCAGTGCAGCATTTGCTTACCCACTCCCTTCCTGTTAAGCTGAAGCTCAGGGGCTATGTCTTCATCCGTGACTTTGTTGGTCTTCTCGACGTCAAACTTTTGGCCCCCGTAAGCACTGTCATCGGCATGATTTCCAGCTCTTGTCAGCGGCCTTGTGCTGGACTCTGACATGCTTGCTTGTGCGTCGTGAAGCACAGTTAAGCGAAGCGAAGCTTCAGTGACAATCAAGAAATGAAACGGCGAGACTCCTGCCAATCAGAAAAAATATTGAGCGATGATAAGTGGCGGCAACAGTCAACACTGACGACGTACGCGTTTAGGCACTTGGTCACTGGATCGAGATCGTGCTCTTACCTTCGAGCTTCGTACACAGAATTCAGCAGTCTGCCGTATTTGCTTTGCACACTGAATCTGAGTGTCAACAGGTTGGCACGGTGCTCGATTGTGTGCACTGCAGCAGTTCGGAAAGTCAAAGTGGTCGTCGAGACCGACAAGTCAGTATATACAAGTACCGCCGACGGTAACGCGAGGAGCCTTCCGAATGGGACAGACGCTATGGTTCAATAACTCGGCGGCCCTCTTTACTGCTTTAAGGACACGCTCGACGTCTAGCTATATTTTTAGGCGTACCCATTTTGGCCTGTTTGGCCGCAGCTAAAATTCCTGCTCTTTCTGCCTCTGCAACCTCGGTGTGGTCTCACATGGCAGCCATGTGGGTTCCATGAGTGACACTTACAGCGGCGGCCTACTCATTTACGTCAATTTGTTTTTGGTGCTCGCGTTGGGCAGTGATATGCAAACTTAGCGCAACAGCAGCCAGCAGAATTTGCGCTGGAACGTTCTTCAAAGCTGTCGTAGGTGAGGGCATGATGAAAATGCATGCACAAACGGCCATAGCAAACAGGCCAGCGTGCATGTGTCAAAGAGTAAAGACATGGTCCTGCGCCAATTCAGCTTGTTGTGCTCACCAAGTTTTATGCTGTCGCAGTGAAACTCAACAGCACGTCACATCATGACGACCTGTCCCATGACAACCGTTTCTGGCTGCCAGAGTTTGCCAGCACGTAAGCACCACAAAAGCGTTGCTTGTCGTCTGCTTTGCTGATTCGGTCTGCGTGCAGTTGCTTCAAAGTCTGTCTCGAACCGCGATAGCGTCAATAATCCAATATGCAACGCGTCGTTCACGGACCGCCGCGGGGCTCGACCTTATCTCCAGATCTGGATGCAGACATAACTTGTTGCGCAGGCCTCATCGTCCCAGCTCATGTGCGGGCGACCACAGTGCTTTCGAAGCGTGCCTTCCAAACACGCCAGATTCGCGGAAGATGCGCTGGTAAGGTTCAACCGTTTTGGATTGCGCCTCACAATCTCTGACAGGTCTTTACCACGTTGTTTGTACAAGACACTGTGCTTTGCTGCAGTGCGACAAGCTAACAATAGCACGATCATGGCTGCTGCTGCAACCGTGGAGGCTCCACCAGCATCCACTGCAGCTGGAAAAACTCCGTTATCTTTGGGCTACACCATGCCAGGCAAGCTGAACACAGTCAACACTTTGCTACTGCAGCAATTGCAAAATCTGTTGCTTTGGTCTCTTGTTCATTGATCCATTTGATGATGAAGACAAGAGCAACACCAGCATGGCATGTTTGCATAAGCTACAATGTAAGCTTGCCTCTGGCATAAATGGCTTATGTGCAATGTGGATGCTACAATACACACAAGCCCTTCATGCCAGATGCAAGCTTTTCATTCATTCAGGCAACCGCCTGACTTTCTGCACAGTGCATTCTCAACACGCTTCAAGCTTCAGTCCAGGCAAGCAATGGTACTCCATTGTGCAAAATACACACCACAGCTTGCCGGCTACCCCGCCTCCCTCAAGCCTTGCTCATTCTGTCAGGATCATTCAAGGTGCGCATGGCAAACACATCAAGAAACTGCAGTGCGCTGAAATTGTGGCACTTGTAGGTGAATTTGAGCCTCATGCAAATGCATGGATGGGATGGCCCGACAGCGGCATGCTGTGGAGAGAAGATGCCAAGCCTGCTCAGAAGCAGTACGCTGATGTGGCAAAGGCCATCTCTCAATTTGAGCCTGTCGTCATGATGGCCAATCCTGAGGTACGCACACACCTCCAAGTGCTCAAACCAACTGTGCTCCAGTCTTGCATTGTGATTATCATACCACTGTCCAGCAGCCCATGGCAGTATGCCATCTAGGTTGGAATGTGTTGGGAGACTGCAGCATGTGCTGAGTCCTGTTGGGGAATGCCTTTTCCTGGAATCGCCCAGAATCTCTGATGAAACATAAATTGATGCCCTCTTAACATAACAGGAACTATGCCTTTCAGCAATGATGAGGGGAGTCTTCAGAAACAGCAGTCTGAAGCGGCCTCACAACAACAGTCATGCTTCCATTTTCTTAGCAACTTGAACGACTTCCACTCCTGTTAACAGCTATGCATCATTGCGTCTGTTTATGCAGTCAGCAGCGGAGGCGCGATCTTATTTTGAGGACACTCCTGGAGTGACTGTTGTGGAGATTCCCATCAATGATGGCTGGGCCCGTGACTGGGGCCCATCAGTAAGCAGCATACCCTACTTCTTGTCCTCTGTACTCCCCTTTCCTGTTGCACATTGCTCCTGTTCATTGTCCAAAGCTCTGCTGCAACCACGCCTGTCGTTTGCTTTTGCTCGCCTCATCGACGGTTTCACCTCACTGTCAAGATTCTGAGAGTTCTATGCAGGCTTGTCTGCTAACACACGCTGTACATGTTGTTGCAGCAGTCCCAGTTCATGTCTTTCTTTCATGCCAAGTCTGTGACACACTTCCTGGACATCAATGTACTGTGACACGCATTTCCATTTGTGACACGGGGTCTGAGTGCAAGGTGAAACTTGTGACCAGGTATATGTATGTGTGTATGCTACTAAGAAGATGACCACTGCTTCTGAACCTGTCTGGTGTCATCACACAGGTCCTTTTCTGGACCTAGAGTTGGAGGGGCCATACCATCATAGGCAGCAGCCCACTGACGCTCGCTGCATCTTATCGCATGACAGCCATATGCACATCAAACCCATGAGACGTTTCTGTACAATCATACTCTGGTGTCTGTGAAAACAAGGTGCATCCACGGTGTTGCTAATTTGGTCTGTGGTATGCAGTGTGTGGTGAAAGATGACCCCAAAACAGGCAAGAGGGTTGTGGCTGGAACCCACTGGGACTTTGACAGCTATGGTGGCACCATCAAGAAGCAGCTCGGCATGCCCACTCAGGTACTCTTCTTGCTTTTTTATCACTTCCTTCCTTTCTGGTTGCTGAAAAGTGCAAAGTTTCCTTCTGCCTTGCTTTCTCCCTTCCTTGAAACATGCGTTCTTCAGGCCCTGAGTCCTGTAGCTAGTCACCACTGTAGCTCCTTGCATGACGATCTGTTTAGCAGCCAGCATACCAACAATCAGGCACATTGGATATGCTTAAGCCCGGTCCTAGTGAAGTTCAATTCGAGTGTGCAGCAGCCGCTTGCAATGTGTCATGGCAGGCTTCAGCTATTTGTTGCTCCACAAGAGGCTTGGGCACACTCTCCATGCATGGCATGTGATTTTTGATTCAGCTGATCAGCCTGTGTCATCACTCGCCAAGCGGGGGCGGGGGCACGGGGCGGGGGGGGGAGGGGGGTTGGGGGTCGGGGGTCCTGATGACAGGACTTGACATGGTGCACATACAGATGTCAGAAGCCAGGACATCATTGGGCTGCCCACGTCACACATGCCAGTGGATGTCAGGGATGGCAACTCAGCAAGTCAGTCTAGCTCAGTCCCAGTTGAGTGGGCCTGAGGTTGAAGTAGTCACCACTGTGAGCAGTGGTAGCTAGTTCAACATCAGGCCCACTCAAGTGGGGCTCAGCTAGGCTTGTGCTGGTTTGTCACCCTTGAAGTCAGCTGGCATGGGTGATGCAGACAGCACATCCTTCTTCCTTCCTCTAGCAATCAAAGGACTGATGGCCAGTTCCCCTCCTGCAAAAGGCAATCTTCTTTCTGTGAAAGGCAGTTCCTTTTTGGCGATAGGCAAGTTTTGCCAGTCAGAAGTCATGGTGATGCAGGTGCCAGACTGGACCAAGGACAATGCAGCTGGGCGCAAGATCCTGCAGCATCACGGCCTGCAAGTCTTTGAGTCTCCCATCCACCTGGAAGGCGGCTCCATTCACACTGATGGCGAAGGGTAAGCTTCTGCCAGCGCTGCCTTTTGGACGCTGCCTTTCAGATGCCTATGCTCTGGTCAGAGAAGGTGTGACCATCTGTGCTAGCTGAAACATCTGCACAATGTAGAAACGCGTTTTTTCTGTTCCCAGACGTTCCTGAGTTTAGATTTCCAGTGTAGGGATGACGTTTCTGACTTGCAATAGGTGTTTTGGGATTGAAAAGAGCTTTCGAACGTTTATGCTCTGGTCATGCCTTCTCTGAATGCTTCTGTGCTGGCATGTCATCATCACAGCTTGCGCTGATGCTTGTCTTGCGGCTTTGCTGTCTTTCAGAGGACATCTGCATGTGGTTTTGCATGTGCTGTGCCTGCTAGCTAAGTTTTGAATGTTTGAAATTGATGCTTGCTGCAGAAAAGGAATTGCGAATGATAGGCTGTGGCTTTTGCGTCTGTGTGTACGCATGTGCATGACCCAGTGGTGCAATATGATCTGGTGCACACCTTTGGCGTCATGCTTCGTGTGCTGCCATCCATCTTCTTCTTCATGTGTGGTAGTCTTCTTGTGCCTTGCAGGACCCTGATCTGCACAGAGGAGTGCCTGCTGCACCCCAGCAGAAACCCCTCCCTGGGCCGAGAGGGCATTGAGAAAGCCCTCAAGGAGTACCTAGGGCTGAAGAAGATCATCTGGCTGTGGAAGGGCATGGCGGGAGATGATGCCATTACTAATGGCCATGTGGACAACTTGGCATGCTTTGTGAGGCCTGGAGTGGTCGCCTTGTCATGGACGGATGATGTCAATGATCCTCAGGTGACTACTCCCCTGCACTGAATCATCATTCATGTCCAACATAATAATAATAATAATAATAATAATAATAATAATAATAATAATAATAATAATAATAATAATAGCAATAATAATAACAATGATAACGCTTTCCAGCTCATGATGAGCTAGGTACGTGCGGGACAAGTCTTGTCTTTCCAAAGCAGTCTGTCTTGCGCATCTCTGTACAGTCTAACAATCCGACGGGTTTGACAATCACGCAAAGCAACATCATTGAAACTAGATCTAGGGCGACCAGGTGGGCGGAGGCCCTTAACTTGACCAAACAATAGCTTCTTAGGCAATCTATCATTAGGCATCCTGAAAACATGACCTAGCCATCTGAGTCTTCTGCCTTGCAGCTGAGACTCCACAGACAGGGTGTTGCACCTGTTGAATATGTCCACATTTGGCACATGGTCACGCAGGGAAATGCCACAGATACGTCGCAAGCAGTTCATCTGAAAAACAGCCAAAGGGCTGATGTGTTGCTTCACAACAGCCCATGTTTCCCCATAATACAACAGCACTGACATGACGATGCACTGGGGAAATTGCTTTTTAACAAACAAGGTCAAAGCCCTAGAAGACCAGATGTTGACCCGTCTGACTTGCTGGACGGCACTGTTTGCAGCAGTCACTCGGTGTGTGATCTCAGCGTCTAAAGTGCAGTCTGAGTTGAAAATACTGCCCAAGTATTTAAACTGGGAGACCACTTCTAGTTGATCCCCTCGCAACGTGATGACTGACTCTGCAGCTTGAGCTGCAGCATGTGCAACATCATGTCTGACTACTAGCTGATCGGATGATGACTCCCCCATTAACCATGACAGACTGATTCACCTTCTCATCTTAATCTCATTTCAGTCTGCCATACTGTCAGCCTTGAGCTGATGTCTGTCCGTCCTGCGTGTGATGCAGCATGAGATATCCAAGGACGCCTACAACAGGCTGACCAGCACGCCAGATGCCAAGGGCCGAAAGATAGAGGTCATCAAAGTCCCAGTCCCATATCCACTATTCAGGACACACAAGGAAGCCAACGGTGTCCACGTGAGTTCTCTCCTGTTGGTTTATCAGCTTTCAGCTGAGAATATCAACCTTTGTCTCTTTGCACTAAGACCCCTCTGTTCTGCATTATGGTCACCAGGCACACAAAATATCACCTTACTGCTAACATTGGACCAAGGCTTTAGGGTGCACGACACTGGACAATCCGCAGTGTCTGTTTGTGTTGTCACCTTGTGCAAGAACACAGTAGGCCAATCGCAGCACATACATTTGCAGTTAGCAGGGATGCGCTTGGCACATGTTCTTTAGTTCTAGGACTGTGTACTAGGGCTGTACATACCTGACTCCCATGGGGAAGACACTTGCTCAGTGTAAGCCGAATTGTTGTATCACTGAGTCTGTACGTGCCATGTGCAGCCCGACCACATCGAGAAGGGTTTCTGCCCCAGAATCCCAGGAGAGAGGCTGCCAGCATCTTACATCAACCACTACGTAGCCAATGGTGGTGCTGTTGTACCTCGCTTTGGCGGCTACTCAGCTGACAGAGATGCAGAGGCAGTCAGAGTTCTGCAAAAAGCGTACGGTCCTGAGAGAAAGGTGGTCAATGTCTTCTCTCGGGAAATTCTGCTGAATGCTGGAAATGTGCACTGCATCACGCAGCAGAATCCTGCTCCCAGAAATTGAGCATGGGATTGAGCTTGGGACTGAACTGCACCCACGGTCTGGTGTTTTATGAAGAATCGGCCTGGGCGCAACACGTCTTCCAATAGCGTATGCATAATGAGATGTCTTCAACGCTTGAAGTCTTGGTACTGATGAGTCATGTGTTTTCCCCTCCTTTTTGTGCTGGTGTGTGCTCTGAGACAAGCTCAGACGTTCCAAAGTTAGACCTTCCTACAAAATTCATTATCACAAGAAACAATTAGCCCAAATTGGTGCTTGGTACTGTTTACTGTTTACTTGCGACAGCTTAGCCTTCTGTCTGTTTGTGTTGGCTTTACATTCAGGAGCCAGATCATATGAGCCACGTCTATGATTACCTATACTGAGTAGACTTTGGTCCATGTAGACTGACATGCATGTGCATAGGTTCGTGTAGACGAGCATGCAGCATCATCAAAGGCGTGAAACACAAACATGTAAGGACCGTCATTGATCGAGCATGTAGTTGCACAGTCTGTCACTCTGTGATATACTCCAGCTGGCATCCAAGCTGAGAGTGCTTGCAATGACAAGATTGCAACAGGCTGATGTGTTGCCATGCATCTACATATGTGCAACAAGCTCCTTAATAAATGCTGCAAGTCTTCCGTCATTTCAACGCAGCATGTTGGTCAGACCTTGTAGAACAATTGAGCCACAATGTCCTGAGGCACAATGCACTTCCCAAGGCAAGACAGGTGAAAGTTGTGTCCGATCAGGCGAAGACTGCACATTGCTATTTGACCTGTAAGCTTTGCTGCACCTGTGCAGTGAACATGCTGCACACAATTCCGATGCTCGCAAGTTCCTGTCATCTCTGTTGAGCTCAACTCTGTGTGTAGATGTGACTCAGACAGGCAGCCTAATACAGCCTTGTATGACTGCATACTGTATCTACCACAATACCTATGATGCAGGCCTTTCACCGGGCTCTGCAAATCAGTGCATCTCTGGGGACGCGTATCTGAGATCCATTTTATCAACAATGTGACTCAGACTGGCAGACAAGCACATGATGCAATGCAGCTGTTTTGAACCACTTCAAGACCAAGGCAATATGAGTATCAGATTTCACAAAGCACCTCTGTGCTATTGAGTTGTTGTGGATTTTTGCAGCTGCGAACCAGACCATGCTGAGTAGTAAACAACGCCAAAAACAAACAAATGCAGCAGCACTGCATACGCCACCACAAAGAAGCGCACAGCTTTGTTAGCCAGCATCAACCTGCACAGCAACACGGCACACGCTGTTAGTCATGGAGAGGCTGATACACAGCAAACATGCTTTGAAGAGTCAGCATAAGTGGCTCTGTGCATTTCTCCAGCAACTGGTAGCCAGCCCTGAAGTTGATTGAAGCCTCACATATCACGCTACTGTAGTTGTATGTAGTTGCAAACCTGCAGCGCACAGCTGAGCTGCAGCATCTGGATCATAGCAGGACTGCAAGTGCAAGCAAGTGCTGCATTGTTTTGCAGATGCAGTGTTTGCGTATAGCAGCACAATGCTGTGCAGCAAGACTCATGTGCTCTCCAACAGGCTGCTGCACAACAAAGGCTGTCCTCAGCTTGAAATGCCCACTGTGCACAGCAGAAATGCACAGCACACAAATGCATATCTACATAACAGCACACTGTGCCTTGCCTTAGGGATAGAGATGACAGACATGCAGGGCAGCGCAAAGAAGTAGAAGCGTGCCTGGAGCCAGAAAGCAGCGCCCTATCATGCAGATTCAGCTTATTGACATGTGACTCTGTTTCATGCTGCTGGAACTCCACAAAGGGATTCAGCCGAGCTTCGTACGCCTGCATCAACAGCCATGTAAGTGGTGCCTGTTATCTGAAACATCTCCACAATGTAAAAACGCGTTTTTGCTGTCCCCAGACATTTCTCTATTTAGATTTCCAGAGTAGGGATGACGTTTCTGAATTCAAATAGAAATTTTGGGATTGAAAAGAGCATCTTGGGAACACATTCCTTGAACTTCCTCCCCTAATCACTTGATCCCTTGAGTGCCCAGAACGGAACAATTCACTAGACTGGAATCGGACCAGATGTTGTCCATGTTCCTAGCAAATTTACTGCAGGTTTTTCTAAAACTGGCCCAAAGGTGGTCCTTTACAGTACTCTCACAGCGCATGAATGGGACAGGAAGGTGACTAAAAGAAAATGCAAGCCATGAAGCAAAAAGATAGATGTTTCCTGAGTGGTCAAGGCTGAGGGGCATGCCCTTGTCATCACGTGGCAATTGACCCTTGGAGTAAATGAGAAGACAACACGGAGACTGAGTTTTTGAGCATCAGAATATTCTTCAAGTCAGTATGCAATGCATGATACCATGGCAGCATGGGGTCTCACAGGTGGTCTCACATGGCTAGTCAGCAGTCAACCAGTCCTCATAACATGCAACAGCTCATGTCAACTATTGAGACTTACACTGATGAGGTGCAGTGCTGGACCTGACAGATGGATGCTTGGGATGAACAAATTGCTTTCAAACATTGGGAAGGAAACAGCATGTGCTGAAACTGAGGGCATATGGCGTCCACTGAGCAGGGCGTAACCACCAAAATTGCTGACAGATTAGCCTCATGCACTGAAGGTGTGCAGTGACGCACAACAAAAGAGGAGCCCACCTTTCTGTACTTGCGATCTGACTCAACTTTGCCCCCTGCCTCTTGATCGTAGTCATCTTCATCACCTCCACCAAAGCATGTTGCACGCCTGAATGACACACCACAGTGTTTGTTAAAAGAAAGATCATGTCTATATACTGTCTATAGAAAACAGGGAGAACCAAAAAGATGACATCTTGAGGTTTAGCAGTGCTGGCTGACCATCAAGGGCAGTGCATTGGCAGGCAGGCTTGCAAACCTTACTGGGCAACTTTTCATCAACATCTGACCAAGCACAATGAGCAGTGTTTGATGCTGAACTGGAGAGATGCAGTGCAGCCATGAAGCTGTTCCCTGTGGTCCGCACAGAGAACTACAATTGAGGCATCAGTCGAACTCAAAGATCAGTGGACAATTTTCAGTCTGCTTAGTATGAAAGTGAGTGAGTGATTGAGTGAGTGAGTAAGCGAGCGAGCGAGTGAGTGGATGAGTGAGTGAGTGAGTGAGTGAGTGCGTGAGTGAGTGAGTGAGTGAGTGAGTGAGTGAGTGATTGTGAGGGAGGGAGGGAATGAGTGAGTGTGTGAGTGAGTGAGCGAGTGAGTGAGTGAGTGAGTGATGGAGACAAGTGAGCAACTAGAAGGGGTGAGTGGCTGACTGAGTAAGGCCAAAATAAGCCTAGCTATTGGCTATCGAGGCAGTAAGAGCAGTGGGTGATAAAAATAAGCCTGCTGTATGGCCGTCTGAGTCCGGGTGAGGCATACCTGATACCTGCCTGGCTGATGCGAGAGCAAAGGCTGGCACAGGTGAAGATCAACCAATCAATCAAGAGCAGTGGGATCTGAACGAGCATGATGAAAGAACAGACCTGCGAGTTCGGCTCCTGGCGGCTGGGACTTGATGCGGCGCTGGTGCCTCTGCTTGCCCACCATAGTTTACGGAGAAGGGTCCACATGACATGCGGTGGGCCTGTTGTGCCTGCACCTGAAACATCTCCACAATGTAGAAACGTGCCTTTTACTGTCCCCAGGCGTTTCTGAGCTTAGATTTCCAGTGTAGGGATGGCATCTCTGAATTTGACATTTTGGGATTGAAAAGAGCTGCTGAACAGCGCTTCCTGACACAACAGCAATACATCTGAAACAGTGGCACTGCAATCTGCCATCTCTACCTTGGGTTGTGCCACACCAGCATCATCAACTTGCACAATGCTTATCAGGCCTTCGCTACTGCTGGCCTGTCTGTTGGAGCTGTAGCGCTGCAGGTACCGGATCTTCTCATACAGGCTCACATTGTCTGCCTCCTTGCCTGCCAGCTCCCCCTCACACTGCTGCACCTGCGTTCTGCATGTGGCAACTTCTTCCTCCAACTGTGACACCCTGTAAGAACAGTCAAACGGCGTCAGATGCCCATTTGAGGCTTATGAAGCTTAAGGTGCTGGTTATGTCTCTCTATCTTGTAGCTGTAACATCTTGTGGCGGTCGTCAGACAGCGTCACATGCCTGTTTGAGGCCATTTGAAGCTTTGCTGTTCTGGTCTGCCTGTTGTGCTGCCAGCTATTGACTTGCAGATAGTCCCTTGGGTCACTCAGGAGCCACACTGCTTGGCGCTGAATCTTGATTGGCCAGCTTGCACTGACATTGCTGCAATTGGGTACAAAGGCTGCCATGTGCCTGCTCGGACAGACACTTCTGCAGTGACATACAGATGCACAACTTGTTTGGCAAAGACCGAACACTGAGCAGATTCAGTTACATGTGTGTTGCTTGGGACTAACCTCCCTTGCAAGGCACTTGACATGGGCCAGTGAAGCCACACATCACACTGTGTCACCTTCGTAACTACATAGCAGAGGCTGGTATTTACCGTGCACGAAAGCGATCCCGCTGACTGGTGACGATTCCCAGAAGCCTAGGCTGCAGATGTGCGCCTGCTGCTTGGCTGCCCGGTGTGCCTGCAGTGTCGCTGCCCTGCACACCGCCAGCTTCTGCGTCCACTTCCTCTGTGACTTGGCTCTCCGGAGACAAAGAGGTGCTGACTGAGCTACATGACATATGCGCAGCTTCACCATACAAACAGGCAGCATGTCACATGTGTATTGCGCTGTGTGCAGCAATGCTCCTCTATGATCTGGCTCTCAGGAGACAGCGACGTGCTGACTGAGCTGCATGACAAACAAGCAGCTTCACCATACAACAGAACTGCAAGTCACATGTGTATTGCGCTGTGTGCAGCAATGCTGCTATCTTCCTCTCACACAAAGGCAGTTCTCTGCACATCTGCTGGCTTTTACATATACCTGCAATGCAGCTGCCCTGATGTCATGAGCCAGCAGCCAGCAGACTCAGAAGCAGTACCCATAAGTGCAGCTATGAAGCAGAGCCAACCTAAGCTGACATCAGCGGAAGGTGGAGCCTTTGCTGAGGTATACATTTGATGGGCTCAGTCAATGTTCTGTTACTGGAGCTGGTGTGCCAGTGCTTACTTGTGCATCAAGTCTATTTTGAGGTGCTTGACGACAGTGCTTACCTGTGCATCAAGTCTATCTCCAGCTGCTTGATGAGGGCCTTCTGATGCGCATCATGAGACCGCGCTTTCTGAAGCTGCTGCTGCAGGTCTTGTATGTCCCCCTGCTGCTCTGTGGTACTGTTCTTCAGCTTTGTCAGCTCTGCATTCAGCTTCCTGTTTCGCTCCTGCAAGCCAGTGCCATGTGTGGAGCCTGAGGGGCTGTATAGAAGCAGACTACATAAAAAGTTTACCCAAACAGACTAATTAATAACACTGAAAGAAATTACTGAGTGAAACAGATGCCTGTCAGCTGGCTTGTGACATTTGAATGTACCTAGTTCCACAATGCATCACAGTTTGGACTGATGCTGCTGTGACAAGAAGCAAAGAGCATTGCCCAGCTGCGACCTCAGCCATGCATCATTGTCTTGTGATGATGCAATTATCAGCAGCGCCACATGATAACACTGCTCACAGCAATGCAGTGCAATTGCTTTGGGGAAAATTGTGACTGTCAGTGTTGACTGACATTGCAGAAAGAACCTTATGTACAACTCATGCCTAGAAATTATCTGCAAAGATGAAAGCACCTGTAGGATGCGTTACCAGGTAAGATACATTACCTGCCAGGTACATCACAGGTAAGATACGTTGCATGTAAGGAAAAACACCTGCAGGCTTTGCTGCCTGTAGGATAAGTTGCTGGTGAGTACTTTACACTTACACAGGTAACATAATGTATGTTCAGCAGGTACCTGTTATACGGTTTGTAACTGCTGACCAGTGCAAGCTATACGGTATGTTACCTGCAGGATACGATGCAGGGTGGAAGAAGTCATGGTGCCTCCTGCATTTGTGGGCCTCTCCCCTTGAGGGGCGTCCCAGCCTTCTGCTTCTTCAGGGCTGTCCACCATTGCTTGCAACATGGTGATGCGCTGTTGCAACCTGCAGCAGACAACTGAAACGCCAATTGGAAGTGATTGGAAGGCGTGTGGGAGGCAAAACAAAGGCAATGTCAACTGCTGCTTTACACAGTCTTTTGTGACATCCCCAATCCAGGAATTCCACCATCACAGTGTTACGCGACTGGTTCCAATGCAAATGCATCGCTCACCCAGCGTACAAAGCTGTCAGTTGTTCTATCGCTGGAAGGTCTGTATGGTTGTCGATTCTATTGCCTCTGCCATAGTGCTAGGAAATGCTAGCATTGATGTCGGCAGACTCCCATATGATCAGCAAGGTTGCTCAAGGCAGTGCCTTGACTGCGCATGCTTCCACAAGCAGCAGCATGCGGATTCATGCACGGTCAAGGCACTGCGCTCACCAAACTTGCTGAACATAATGGAGGGCGCTGACATGAACCCTTGAGTTTGTCAGCACAACATCAAGGGCCACCAAAACAGACAGACAGACAGACAGACTAGACCGACGCCAGGTATCATTTGTCATCACTACATCAAGGGTCGACGAAACAGACAGACAGACAGACAGACAGACAGACAGACAGATCAACGCTAGGACTCAGTTGTCAGCAGCCAACACACACACACAAACAGACAGACAGACAGACAGACAGACAGTGTATGTACTGTGATGCCACAATCCACATCTGCTCCTGCTTGTCTCGCCTTGTCAGCTTTTGTTGAGAATAGTCTGAGTCTCTGCAGCTATAAACACGGATGTGCAAGCTGTTAGAGGCTTTGCAGCTTACCTTTGCAGCTCTTCAGGCTGAGGGCGGCTGGCCAGCTCCTCTTGTGTGGCATTCAGCTGTTGTTGAGTGCTCTCCAGATCTTGCTGCAGCCGTGAAGAGTCCTCTGCATGACTTGCCTGGGCGGCCTGCACCACACGAATGGGTCCAGGTACATTGACTTGGGCAGCAATGCTATTTGTTCATTCGTTTGGTCAAGCCCCCATGTCTCCCCCAAAGGTCAGGTACAGTCCTGAGGGGGTCCTGTTTTGGCAACCAGCGTACTGACTGCAGCCTGAGTTGGTGTGGAACACATCAGGTTGGACACTGTCATAACAATATGTGCAATCATGGCTGATGCTGTCGTGCTGCATTAGCTCACACAAGAAGCAGGAGAATGATGCCTTCTTTGCCAACCACTGCTGCAGCTATTGCATGTCAGACAAGAATGCTCTTCTGGGTGCCATTACACAGGCACTACATAACAGATACAAGCTTGACGAGCACCACGGGAACCAAATGCAGTTCCTTCATTGTAACACTGGAGCACACCCTGAGCTTTCGTGGGGGCTACTTGCAAGAATTCCAACAATGAATGCTGCTTTCTGCATCCTCTAGCAGTACCTACCTGTAGCAGCTCCTCGCTCTGGGAAATTTGCTCCTGTAAAGCTTTCACCTGAAGCTCAGATTCAGCATATGAAGCCTGTGGGACAACACTGGCTGCCTGCTGCGCATCCAAGCGCTGCTGCAGCTGGTCCTTCTCACGCTTTAGTGACCTGCAGAAACGTGTTGAGCTCCTCATATGAAGAAGATGCAAGACTTGCATGATGGGCATATGGGCAGCTTGCTATGTCTCCTATGCCCATATATTTTGGCCCCCTGCAACATATGAGCCATGTTCATACATATACAGTCTCACCAGACGTGGGTGTGTGCTTGGAGGCTTTGCATGTTGACGCATGTTGCAAGCCCTGATCGATGTGTCGTACACACAGCATGAAAGGATACACGCTGCCTTTGGCTTTCAGCAAGCTTGCGTTGGCTTATGCGTGGGTCAGACTGGTGGCGCAAAGCTTGCTTGCAAGGCCCCACTTGCCTGAGCTTTTTGTGGGCCTCCTCCAAGTCATTGGCAGCCTGTTCAGCTTCATGCTGCCTGGAAGTTTCCTTTTCTTCCTTCTGGCTGGTCAGCTCAAACAGGGTGTTCTGGCTTTTGTTGTGCTCAGCCTGCGCGTCAACATGCACAGCTCATTCGGCAGGGTAATTTTCAAGGTACGCTGCATTGTGCGCTCCTCCATAGTCACTGCCAAGAAATGATGACTTCTGTCTGTGTTTTTGCACACAGCATGACAGCAATGTACCAAGCAGTTGTACAGCAGCATTGATCGAGCATGCTGACAGCACTGAGCAGGCATGCATTTGGCAAGAACAAAGATGCATGACCCACATGCGTCAGCTGAAGCTCAGCTACGACAACTCTCAGAAAACGTGGTTGAGGTGAGAGAAACCCATATCAATAACATAATCGAGTGACAAACAACACAATGAACATCAACATCACTATAATCCATTACGGACATGAGAACCAAAACCACCTAGAATCACTCAGCTACAGTGATCTCAAGAAGGTGCTCAAACTCATGCCTGATCATGATTCTCACGTTCGTATGCCTGCAACTCAATCGCCATGACAGCATCCACTCAGCGCAGCAAAAGAGCCACAAAGCAGGTGCGCAGGCTGCCAGACCTGGCGTAATTTACCTGCACTTTTTGAAGCTCAGCTTGCAGCCGCTGCAGATCTTCCTGCAATCTGTTGGCCTGAGCCTCATGCTGTTGAGCATGCTGCAAGGAATTCTGCAGATCTCTGTTGGCTTGCACCTATGACAGTGAACAGCAGCCGTGTGTGTCAACAACGTCAATGGACATGCCATGCATGCAAGTACTGCAGGATGTCTGTAGCATGATGCATTTGTGGTCACCGAAAGTTGAATGGGCTCAGGCTTGCATAGGATAGCAGGTGGCAAAGCATAAGTCACAAGGCAAAATATGGCAGCATGAAAGCGCTTGCCTGAAATGTTACTTGGTTCTGCATCTCTGACACTGTCGCCTCAGCTTGCTCTAAGCGAGCTGACAGCTGCTGAACTTCAGCATCGTCAACCTTTGAAGACTCAGCTTCAAGCTCAATCTGTCTGTTCTGCTGCTGAAGAGCTGCATGTAAGTGACATCAGCTTCAGGGGCATGCACACTCTTGTGGTGACAAGTAGCAATGGCTGATGCAGTGCTGGCTGTTCACTGATCACATTGGTGATTGACTGATAATTGATCAGACCAATGAGTCACTGATCACCAATGACATTGATTGTTTATCATAGCCAATATAGACAGTGGCACAATGCACAATTCTTCTAAATCATGCATGCGCAGGAGTGCAGGGGTGCAGCAGCAGCTTGCATACCATCAACAGATGCCTTGAGTGCCCCAGCAGCACTCAGGAGGGGGGTTGGATCAGGAGCACTGCTCAAAATTTCAGCGATATCCAGAAATGCAGCTTCTGCTAGCTGGGCACGCCTGCGTGACAATGAACAAGTGCATAATTGTGCTGCTGCCTTTGGCAGCACATCTGCTGCCAGCATGCCGCCCACCTTTGCAAGCTTTCAGCATCATCCTGCTGCAAGCTCAGGTTCTGCAAGGATTGCTTCACTTCTTCTAAGGACCCCTTGCGCTTTTGCAGGTCAAATAGACGCCAGAAAGCCACCGTGTTCTGAGCATCAGTCAGTCCTGCATAGGCCGGGGATGTGACAAATGATAGAAGCATGTTGCTGCTCAAATTATGATCGACTGCGAAGCACGCATTGCTCCCCGGCATGCAGCACCTTTCGGGGCCTGTGAGGGGTACTCATCGACAACGCTGGCTGCTTGCTGTAAGCCGGACACAACCCGCTTCTCCAGACCAGTCAGCACTTTACCAAGACCTTTGTCAAAGTACTGTGATTCGAATCCGAAGGTGTCCATCCGGTTGATCCAGACACACCGGCTTCAGGAACTCAGAGACGACTGCAGAACGAGCTGCTACTGGTGCATTGTGTTTCACAAGTGTATCACAAATCTGGAGATCTACAAGGCTCCCTGCTTTCCAACCAGTATTGCAATGCCCCCTCGGTGGGACAGCCATGACTGATCAGAGCTCTACATCACAGCAGCATGCTGTGACAGTGCAGATCTGCAGAGCCTGGTGCAATGCAACATCCAACGTCCTTGGAAGACTGACAGCTTTACACTTTACATCTGTTGGTGACCAAACACAGGGTAGCTGGATATTCATGCGATGAATCTTCCACCATGGTAGACACCCCTTCATTGCTCATTTGCCCAATTTGGTAACCAGTTTTGCCACTCTGCAAAAAGTAGGCCTACTAAAACTGCTAAATGTAACAAGCAGGACCAATAATGCGTCCCTGCCACTGGTCTTTGGTGTTGCTATCAAGACAGCACAAAGTGTGCCCAAAAGGCTGGGGATGCCAGCATGTCACGTTTGTTTTCCCACTGTTCTGTTACAACACTGATGTAACATGCTGAGCAGATCATTCAGTGCTGAACACACATCCGAATTGAAGTCGCAGCACTAGAAGCGCAGCATAAACAAACATATGTGGTACTAGCACACATTCCCATTAAAAAGCACAATGAGGAATCACAAACCACACACAGTCACACATGCTGCCACTTGTTGCTGTATACAAGCATTGCTATCAATCTGCATGGCCAGCTGTGATGGCAGCCAGGCCTTCTCAAAGGGAAGGCTTATGCACACACAATTTTATCAAGTTGCTGTCTACCACATTTCCACCAAACTCAGATTAGCTTAATCTGGAGGCATGCATACATTGAAGTTGCAGCTAGGAGTTTGGTGGCGGTAATTGCCTGCTGAAATTCTTTTGTTGCTCAACTTTGACACTGGCAGGCTTCGTTACAGTACATGCTGCTAAAGATGTGACTGTAGTGAAGGCATCTGCTTGCCCTGATGTTTTCCATTTGCTGCAAGATTGCCTGCAATGGATTTGCTGGGCTCACAAATGCGTATGCCTTCCCAGCAACCATGTGCATCTACGCAAATGAGAATCCTGTCATCATCCGTGACACTTTGGCTATAATTTGAAGGCTTCTGTACAAAGCTGATGCTGAGCCTGTCTTCTTCCGCATCATATTGCGAATGCAAACTTGTAAGAAACGCAGCCGCAGAGCCCTTTTTTTGACTTGCAATGTCCAGTCCTGTCCTTGAGCTTGCCATCATGATATCAAAACCAACCAGCTGGTTGTTGGCCGTATAATCAACAAGAAGTCCAGGTACCACCTCATCAGAATTGTCTATCAGTCCTGTTGAAATTGGCGTCAAAGCAATGCCGAGCGTATCTGTGTCATGGAAGTACTCACACAGCAAACACCTGAATATCACAACGCAGCTGGAGGTTGAACTTGACCGCCTCAAAGGCAGGCACGCTGCATCAAAGCAACGGGGTTCAGGTTCAGATGTTAGCACATACCCTGAACCAAAATCCTGTACGTGAATGACAGCGCTGCTGCACATGGATTCCAGGCCACACTTGCACTGCCAAAGTGTGGTGATATTGGCCTGACAATTGTTGTGAGACCTGTACTGCTGGGACAGCCTAGCTGAAATGCCAACAAGGTGCTTTAGCACTGAGTGTCAAGGTGTTGACGAGTTAACGTTATGACAACTTGAGGTATGTGAGACCTGAAGGTATCTGACAGAGGCAGCACTGCAAGAGCAACTGGTTGCGGCAGCAAACAGTCTAGACACGGAGGCGCTTCCTTGAATGCAAGTGTGAATGTCACACTATCCAGCAGTTGCAGCTCCGGGTGACAATCGGACCGTCTCTTTGCGCAGACTTCTGCGGCATGATTCGCCACCTGCAGACCAGAGTCTGGTCCTCCTCTTCTGCTTCACATCGCTGTCAGGCATTCAAGAAGCAGTTGCCATTCATGCTGCCGTTGTCACGGACCTGGATGTCCTCTGCTTGTCATTCGGTAACAATCAATGTCAGCACGCATTGCACAGCCCAAAGGTTGACCCTGCTTTCGGTGCCTATGGTATGTTGGGCTTGTGAGGCTGAGTATGCGACTTGACGTCCTCAAGCTAGTGTACACTGTTGTCTGATGTCGCAGGGGTTGCTTGGGTGGTTGCGTAAGCTGCGTAAAACAAGAGGAGAAGTGAGTTCTCCAAGTGTGCAAGTTTCGAGATGCCATGACTTGCTCAGGTGCGATTCTCAATGTAGGCCAGGATACTCGTCTTGGGCTTGGACAATGCCGGCAAAACTACTATTTTGAAGAAGCTGTCAGAAGAAGACATCACAACAGTGACACCCACTCAGGTACGCGCTGCCATTTCAAACTTGCTCTCTCACTTGTTCCAGAGTATTAGTGCATGCTCATGTAATTCCAAGTCAGACATGCAGGGCTTTCACATCAAGTCTCTCAATCATGAGGGCTTCAAGCTTAATGTGTGGGACATTGGAGGTCAGAAATCTATAAGGCCCTACTGGTATGTCACATTTGGAGGCACACCTTCAAAAACCACATACCTTGCTAGGTTGTGGTGCAACTCATGGGCTCTTCAACCTGCAGGCGTAATTACTTTGATCACACAGATGGCTTTGTCTTTGTCATAGACAGCTCAGATCGCAAGCGGCTGCAAGAAACCGCAGATGAGCTGGCACAGCTACTTCAGGCATGATCTGATCCTCTGACCCTGACATGCCTTCTGCACAGACTGTTCCAGCATCAGAGTAACTCAAGTGCGCCTTGCCCATGCTGGCATATGCACAGCAACCATCTGAGAGCTATGCAATTGTCTGTGAGGGCAGTGTGTTGCACATGGACACTGAAATTGACATTCTCACTCTTTCCAGGAGGACAAGATGCAAGGGGTACCTCTTGTAGTCCTAGCCAACAAACAGGATCTGATCAATGCCCTGCGAGCAGCAGAGGTGGGTAGCTCCAGAGCCTTCAATTAGCACGCAATGCATGCAGCCTCAATGCATGCACAAGTGAGCTCAGGATGTACCAAAAAGTCTGCAGGCCCTCCCATGATCGCTGCGCACGTTAGCCTTGAGCCTATAGCATCACCCCAAGGCATGCTGTGCAGCACTACCTTGAGAATGCATGATGCCCGCGCCAGATCACGCAATTCATGCATGCATAGGTTGCAGAGTCTGCAGCCTCTCAACGCTTTAAGCACAATACATTTGCAGAACTGCGACTTGTTCTGGTGGTCTTGTGCAGATTGCTGACAGCCTGTCCTTGCCAGCCATCCGGGACAGGCCATGGCAGATCCAGCCCTGCTGTGCCAAAACAGGCGAGGGGCTCAAGGAGGGCATGGAGTGGCTGATCAAGCAAGTTCAGTGACCCTTGATGACTTGTCAGTCTTCACAGCAATGCCTGGCCGGGCTCACCATGGCCTCAACTGTCAGCATAGCATGCTGTGCAATTTCTTGAGTGCTTTGTGAATCAGGAAGCATGTTGCATCACAGCACAATGTGTCAGCCTTGTACCTTCTACAGCAGGGCTTCACCTGTTGGATTTTGCCCATCATCAGCAAAGCAGTACATTCCGGTATCGCTGTCAACACAGATCCGCCAGTGTATTGCTTTTGTTGTGGAAAATTCGTGATGCATTGCGTGATGTGCTGATTTATGCACATGCACAGTTGATATCGATACTTCAATGCATCTGAAAGGCCTGTTTGGCGTCCATGGCATACGGATCTGTAAGTGCAACTTTGACGACTGCACTGTTGTGCAAACCCCTGTGCACACTGTCACATCTGGCACCAGCTTGCTGCTGACTCATGATTAACACATTATCAGCATGAATTGGCGCTGCTGCAGCATAGAAAGTTTCTATTAGCAACGACATCCTGTATCAATGGCATGTCTCCGAGCCCCGTATTGCTGACACAGTCAACTCATAATCTGTCAAAGCTTTCTTGACCAGCATGTGATCAGCACCGAATCCAGCCTGCATGGCTTGCAGGCCTTTCTGCATCTGCTGCATCAGGTTCTGCTCTTGTTTGGGTGCAAGCACTTTACTATACGGATCCAGTCCTTCCTTGCTGTGTCTCGCTTGGAGCATGCGGCGCATGCCGGACAGACCCAGAGCAAATTGCGCTTCCCCAGTCAGAGGGTTTTTGGGTCCCAGCCTCTTGTCGAAGTGATTGAAGGACTCTGTCAGAATTTCATTAGCCTCTTCAGCATTGCCTTTGCAGTCCAGAACAGTTCCAAGCCTGCAGCATCACCCAATGAATTGATCACCAGTAATTTTGCCGAGCCATAGGTCAGACGGTTGTGATCTTCATACCTTAGAAGCTTAGTCAGGCAATCTAAACTAGGCTCCAACACAGTACAGACCTGTCACGCAAGAGACTTGGCTTACCCTAACAGGAAACTTGCACCTGATTGGGCCAGAGAAGCTGGTCCATTGACAGTGCAGACTACCATCAATTGCCCAGACTATGTGCCAAAGGCTTAGCTGATTTGCAAGAAGCAAGGACTCCACAACATTGCACCGACACATGCAACCACTCAATGGCATGGCATTAAATACAGTATATGAAAGCACTAGACATCATGTTTCAACTTGCGTCATCGTGCTGCCATGCAGTCTTGACAGAGCAATATGTTGCACGGCATTGGGGACTTGTGGGTTTGCCTGTGCCGTCGCAACATTGTCTGGTTCTCGTCATGCTTGTACACAGATCTCGCAATGTCCAGGCTAAACTGAGTAAGCGCCTCAGCCTCATCATACAGGCCCCTACAGCAAATGTTGCAAACAAAAAGTGAATCTGACATCACCCAACAATCCTGCCTCAATTGAAAAAGTTCACCGTACCATTGTGCTACATGTCAGTTCGCAGAACACTCTTAGAGAGCTTCTGCGTTGTCAAGATTGCCTGAAGTCCTGATCATAGAGCAGCACCACAAAAAGGGAAGACTCTACTCCACAGTGGGCCACAAAATGAAAAGTACCACAAGATCCTGTGGTAGCACGGCGTTTAGACCTGCCACTCAGCAGCATCACTGAAGCAAGAAGGGTTTTGCATCAGGTTGCTCGATGTCACGACACTTCAATGTGTTGTACAACTTGGACACTATACAGCGCAAAGACAATCACCTGGTATACTGCAGAGTAGCAAACTGATACAGCAGCAACGACAGATCTTCACTTCCGGGATCTACACCATTGCGCAGCCGGATTTCCTGTCTGAAGAGCCAGGCAGCTTTGTCCCAGCTCTCACTGGTCAGCTCATTGTCCACCAGGCGGTTGTGTTCCCTCAGGGCTGCTTGCACCAGCAGCGACCCTGCCCCAGCATTGCTGCGCATGTTCCTCAAGCCCTGCAAGACACAAGATGCGGTCTTGACGTGACTGTAAGGCGGTGCATTGATGAAAGCACGTCCAAATACAGGCAGGGAAAGACAACTCTTTTGAGAGCTACCTTGCAACAGTAATGCTTCAGCTTTGCTTACAGTAACTTCTGCACGTATTTAGCTCATCATGAGCTGGAAAGATGATATTATTGTTGTTGTTATTATTATTATTATTATTATTGTTATGACTATTATTGTATTATTTTATAATTATTACAGTGACTGAAACCTGCAGCAGGCAGGGGGAAAGACGTCACTGGGCTGACATGGGCGCCCATTTGACAGCACAATGTGCCATGAATCATACAACGCCATGTTTCTGATGCATGCTTGTACTGATGTCGTCCTCACTGCAATTTATTGTGGTAACCAACATATTCTGGGTATTGTCCACACAGCAGCTCAGGCAAGCATCACAGCACTCCTTGAAACAAGGCTGTGGCGCAGAACTGTGAGGCATGAGTGCTCAGCTATGAGAGCCGCCTGTGTGAGCTGAGCTGTCTGTTTGAGCTGAGCTGTCTGTATGAGCTGAGCTGCAGCAATCTACATGCAGGCCAGTTATGCCTTGCAGTGCTACTGCCTGGGTCCAGATCAAATATCAGGCAATGCTCAAGGTACATTTCCTTACATCCTCTCCCTATCATGAGAATCAGAGGCTGCCACATGTTTCACCCTAGAGACACAACTGATCAATGTGTCTGGACGTGACTGAGTACGACAACATGAAGACAAACAGCTGGAAGGTCATTACTGTACAGAAAGAACAAGTGCAAATGTATGGATTCAAACCTGCATGAGCATGGGATCTGTCTGTGTGACAGCCTCTTCTGAGTCAGCTGCCAGAAGAGTCATCAAAGCCAAGTAGTACTGACTCTCCCCAGCCGCCTGAGATGCATCCCCAAGAGCTGAACGCAACCCCTCATAGCTGTCTGTTATGAGCTCCTTGGCTTCTTGGTACTGTCCCATACCTGCAAGAGAACTTGCTCATAGGGTCTATAATGTAGTGTGCTGGCCGCATTGAGCTGCAAGTGGTGGCACGACATTGCATGACAAAACATAATCGACCAGACAAGACATAAGCGACCAGTTTGCAAAGTGTATAAGAGCATGCACTGTCCACCTGGCGGTTGCTGCAGCATGTGGACATCACGGTGACTAAGCAGCATGTGCCTGTCATGTGCCTGTCATGTGCCTGTCATGGTGACTAGGCAAAGAAGCAAGAGTGAGAGAGGGAGCTTACTGAACAGAATGGCGCCAAGTCGCAGCTCACACATACAGACAGCCGGGTCCCCAATCTCAAAGTGATTCTGAATGACTGCCAGGCTGCGGCGAGCATGCATCTCAGCCTCTGGCAACTTGCCCTGCAGGAATTGGAACAGGGACAGCTGGTCCAGGATTTCAGCCTGACGGGGGTGACTGGATTCTGATCCCATGCCTTGTTCAAGTGCCACTGAACCTGAATGGAAATACAACAAATGTGTCATGTCTTTGCAACTGCTGGAGTGGCTCCAAGTTTTGGCAGGCAAACAATGTGCATTGCAAGGTGACAGATGGGCAATCGATGTCACAAAGAGGCTTCAAGCCCAACCCTCATCCTGCAGCTCTGGTGACTCAGATGTTGAGACCAATGCTTGCAAAAGGTGCAGCCTTTGAAGCTTTGACTGTGACTTTAGCAGTGCTTGCTGAAGTCCCACAAATAATGCTGTGCTAGCTACATGAAGCCTTTGAAGCGTATCTGAAAGTCAACATTCACAACAATGCTTGATGGCAGGACTGCAAGTCAGTATCAGGTAACCAAGAGCAGGATTGTTTGACAGAAAATGCCATGGAAGCTGTTCCACTAGGCTTGACAGCAAGATCTGCTGTGGGATTTGCTGCAGTCACATAGGACTGACCTTCCTGCAGCAATGACTCTGCTTGCTCCATATCCCCTTTCTGGAGTAGCTTGTATGCTTCCATGATCAGACGCTCCATGGATTCTGCCAAGTGAGCCTCCTCAATCTGGCGCACTTTCTCATATTCATCCGGTTCCTCATCACCATTGTGAGCGCCTGGGTGTACGTGTACAGTGCACTGTCACCTTAGTTCGTGTGGTCTGCATGATTGCATACAACAGCAGGCAGAAAGGATGAACTGGTTATTGTCAGTTTGTTATTGGTGTTTTACCAGCACTGGCAGGGGTCATGGGTTGTTTTGCTGCATCATCATGGTGCTCAGGCGGATGCGTGTCATTTTTGCCTGCTGCTGCGTGAGCATATGGCGTGGTGTGTACACTACGCCAAGTGACACAACTCGTGCGACGTGTAGGAGAAGGTTGTAAAGAAGTTAATGTCTTGCCGCTCCACCTATCCGCACTGTCGTACGACGCTTCGCCGAACCATGCAGCCAAGGACTGCAGCTGACTGAAACGTCGTGCAGCAGGTATCAACTCCAGCTGAGTAAGTCTGGCCAACATTTCTGCGCGGACTTGCGTGCTTGATCCGACGAAGGTTATGAAGCCACAGAGGGACGCAACGTGAAGCACCAGGAACTCTGTGCATGCATATGCGTTTGGGTCTACCTACAAAGGGCCAGCCTAGATGGTGCAGATTCAGCGCTTTCGTTTTCTGTAAGCATATTTCGGTCACAAAGGCACTCACGTACGTCAAGGGTCCCCTCAACAGTCTGTTGTTGCTGCGTTTCCAGTTTGTGAGCGTTTCGACTATGGTGGTTTCAGAGCGACACCAACGTCTCCGTTTACATGTGACTTGTGCATGCCCTCTTAGCGCTTGCCGAAGAGGATCGCACGACATGCAAGTGGTACTCATCACTGGATGCGGCTCAGGACTTGGGAAAGCGCTCGCTCGGTCGTTTCATAAGCACACTGCGTTTGCTGGAAAGCCTTCCGGGTTCAGAGTGTTTGCCAGCGACTTAAACCTTGACAGCATCGAAGACCTGAGGCTAGAAGGCATTGAAGTTTTAGCCTTGGATGTGACAATTGCTGAAAGCGTGCAAAGAGGTGTCAGCCATGTAGAGCAACAAGCAGGAAGGCTTGACGTTCTGGTGTGCAACGCGGGCATCGTCACCATTGCGCCTCTCATCGAAGAGGAATTATCAGAGATTCAGGCTGTATGGAACGTCAACACGTGAGAAGTTGCTTCTATTACGTCTGTGTTGTTTCAAAGTTGGTGGCTTTGCTTGAAGTTGGCATTTAGCTGTTTGCACTTGCTGCAGCTGACATTCAATTTGCATGCTGCAATCACAAATGGCATTTGCTGCTTCTTTCAGTCTGGGTGCCCTGCTGTGTGCTCGAGCTGTCGCTCCAATCATGATCAGACAAAGATCAGGCATTATGGCATTGACTGGCAGTATCTTTGCTGATTATACCGCCCCATTCAATGGAGCATATGCTTCTTCAAAGGCTGCAGTCACTAGCCTATTTGATGCGCTGCGCCTCGAGCTGGCGCCGTACAACATATCTGTCTGTGTCATGGAACCTGGGTTCTTCACCAGCAAGTTGCGCAACAGCTGCTTTGACCCCAGCAGATACCTAGAAGGAGACTCGCTGTACAGTCAGGCGTTGCTTATTATGTCAGACATGGTGACATATCAGGACAACCTTAGGCATGTTGCCAGTGCTGAGGATGTTGCTGAAGTTATCGTTAAGAAGCTGTGCAGGAAGAGAGGACCCCCTCCACGCTTTTCTGTGGGTACTCTGGCATGGCTCTTTAAGCTGATTGGATTTTTGTATAAGTTTTTGATACCAAGAATAATGCACACAGTGCTCCTTGTCTACTTTGGACTCAACAAAAAGTGGTGAGACCAACAAATTTACATGTGATTTCACATCTACCTCAACGAACGGGCCCCCCTATACAACTGCACATGAAAATGAAGACTCATCCTCCCCTTTAGTAAAGGATAATCAATAACTGCATTCACTAAGTTGGAAAGGAAGTGAGAAGCCACGACCGCCATGTTTGCTAGTTTGTCTGTATACAGTAGCATGAAAAAGCTCAGAAGAAAGCAAGTTGACCAAAATCCTGCAGCTGACTGCAATACACGCAGCTTGCGAAACACTAATGGTACAATAAAGTACACATACACCCTGCATTTGCCTCACTCTCACACTGAGCACATTTTACTGTTGTACTGTGGACTCTGCAGACGTGTGACTTGACTGCTGTGCAACACCAGATCCAGCACCCGTCCACAACACATCCAGTGCTAGTCTCATTGCCATCTGATCAGCATCCATTTGTACTTCCTGCTGTGAGTTGTCATGCCTGCCTTGACTCTCGTTTGTTGATGGGCTGATTGCGCTAGCGTCCTCTTCTACTGGGCCTGCGCTTGCTTCTGCCTCTGTGTTTGAGGTCAGCCTGTTGGGACCAGAGTGGGCACTGTCTGTCTGTCCCGATGTGCCTGAGATGACACCGGCCATGGCAGCTTCTGTGACAGCTGCTGCCACTTCGCTCACACTGGAGTTGCGCCTGCCAGCAGAGCAGCTCGCTATGTCAATGTACAGTCAATGTTACGTCAATGCTTCCCAAAACTATTATGAGTCACAGCAAGCTGCTCAGGGCTCGCTGCTCAGGGCTTGCTGCTCAAGGCTTGCTGCTCAATGCTTGCTGCTCAATGCTTGCTGCTCAGGGCTTGCTGCTCAGGGCTTGCTGCTCAGAGCTTGCTGCTCAGGGCTTGCTGCTCAGGGCTTGCTGCTCACTGCTTGCTGCTCAGGGCTTGCTGCTCAGAGCTCGCTGCTCAGGGCTTGCTGCTCAAGGCTTGCTGCTCACTGATTGCTGCTCAGGGCTTGCTGCTCAGGGCTCGCTGCTCAGGGCTTGCTGCTCAAGGCTTGTTGCACAGAGTCAAAGGATGCAACATCCTGCAAATGCAGCCTGGGGACCAGCAACTTGCATGTCAATGCATGCAGATGAGTGATCAGCTACAGCTAACACCCAATCAGCTGCTTAGGATTAGAGTGGATTGTCTGTCTGAGCCTGATCAACTGTGAGTTGCACACATACCTGTGCATGGTGCCCTCATACCCTTCCTGCACGGCCAAGCGGGCCGCCTCAATCATTGGGGGGGTGCATAGGGGGGTTGGGCTAGTGATAGCTGAGCTCAGCACCACCCTTGTGTGGTCAGCGCTCCACTGTACCGGTTCCACCTGTGTTACACAGAGCAGCATCTTCACACATGGTGCGACGCTTACAGTAACCTGACGAGTATGATACCTTGTATCTTACATGGAATCTAAGCTGCACTGAGTGCGGGCATAGCCTAAGTCTGGGCAGAGCCCGTGACACACATGCTAGTTGTACCATACTCCTCTAAGTATGACGCTGACCTCTCAAGGTTGCATGCAACAATTTGCACAAGAATGAGTAGTGCCAGTATTACTAAGCATGCAGAGCTGGCACTGCCACATGTCACAGCACCAACACTGGGTAAGCGCATGCAGCTACACAGCACCCATATATGAGCAGGGATTCAGAAATCAAGCATGAGCGTGCACTGCAGCACGTATGTGGTTAGAACCCAGGTGACATTCTGTACATGCTTTTTGGGTTTAACAAAATTTGGTGTAGGTTGTTTGATCCCTCACAGTTCACAACCTACTTTATACCCAAAACGCATCTCAAGCTCAGACCATGCTGCAACTGCTGCAACAGTGCTGTCTAAAGCGCTTTGTGGTGCAGCATCTGCAGCGTTCCCACCTTGAGGTACGTGATGAGGTCTTCAAAGTCATGCAACTGGAGCAAATCATCTTCACATTCAGCCAGCACAGCAAGGGCAGCCCGCATGAGGACATTGGAGCTGTGCTCTGTCAGCATCACATCAATCACCCGGCATGCAAAGGTGGCCGGGAAGGGACAGCTGTAGATGGTCAGAAACCACTGGGAAGCATACAGCACTGGCACTGCTCCATACTTCTGCAAATTGCATGAAAGAACTTTGTCGCTCAAGCTATCAGGACTGGGGCAGAACTATACAGTGCTGTACCAGCGGTGACAGCATGTCTTGAATTCAAAAAGCCACATGAATCCAAAAAGCCGCATGAATCCAAAAAGCAACACAAGCAAGGGCAGCTATCAACGGTGGCAAAGGGATTGGGACGCATGTGGCACCAGGTCTGCTCTGTACTTCAATCTATATGACAAAAAACAACCAAGAACAAGGGTAAGAACATGACAATTGCGTCTGATCAGTGTCACAAACCCACCTTAGGAGTTCTCATCTGACTGCCAGTACACAAGATGTCAAGAGAGCAAACAGAGGGTGCTGCTGAGAATGCGACACGCAAGGCTGTTAAACACCTCTTCATCAAGCACCCACTGCAACTTGTGCTGCTTGCTGTGCACCCAAGCTGCCGAGAAACTTGTGCATGCAGCACACTGCACCCAGAAGTGACACAACTAACCCCTAGACCTTCAGCTCATGCTGATCTGGATCGTGTAACAATATGCTTCCAAAAACAGGACAAAGCAGGCCACACCCTAAGCCTCAACTGAACTCCAGATGCCACCCGCAGTTCCAACCCTAAGAACAGCAACCCAGAGGACCATGCTCAACCCAGTGACCACCCAAAGGAGTATACTGACCTCCAGATGCTGCTTGAGCTCAGGCATGAGGCGCTCCATCAGCCAGTCCAGCATGCGCAGCTCCTCCTTCAGGCCTGACAGGCCGGGAAGGTACATGGAGCGCAGCCCCACCCCCACCCCCGCCCCATCCAGCAGCTGGCACAGCACTCGGAAAGCTGGCTCCTCAGGCAGGTACATCAGGATGACTCCCGCCACAAAAGCCATGCCCTGCAAGGATGGGAAAGAGTGGATTCATGATGCACTGAACGCGTTTCTGGTGGTGTCAGCAGCAGCAGCAAGCCTTGCCCTGCAAGGATGGGAGAGAGTGGATTCATGATGCACTGAATGTATTTCTGGTGGTGTCAGAAGCAGCAGCAAGCCTTGCCCAGCAAGGATGGGAAAGAGTGGATTTCATGACACACTCAGAACATCTCTGGTGGTGTCAGCAGCAGCAGCAAGCCTTGCCCTGCAAGAAAGGGAAAGAGTGGATTCATGATGCACTGAAGGCATTTCTGGTCGTGTCAGACCACGGATAGGAAAGAGTACGTCCATGATGCACTGAATACATCTCTGGTGGTGTCGAACCATGAGAATGACAGCACATACATGCATTCACACACAACACTCCTGCAAAAAGCCAGACAATGGCACTGCCTGCTTGTTGCACACCTGACAGTAGCCCACTTCCAAGTCATGCAGGGAGTACGCCTTCAGCACCCGGTACAGGGCTTGTTGGCCCTGCTCAAAGCCAAACTGGGGGTGCTCAGGGAACGTGCGGTTGATGTCACGCCCTATGACTTCATCTACCTCTTCTTGGCCCACACTGATCTGCAGCAGGGTGTTGTACCTGGAGTCCTCTGAGAACTCAAAGGTGATTGGCCACTCCACGGCCATGACTGCATTCATCAGACCTACATGCCACGATGACAACTCAAAGGTGATTGGCCACTCTACTGCCATGACTGCGTTCATCAGACCTATATGGCACGATGAGAACTGGAGAGTGCAGCTGACAAGAGTCTGATGCAATGGACTGTACCAGAGTCCAGTCAGAAGAGCATCTGCCAGAATTTGTCTGCAATAAAGCTCCTCTTTAGTTGAGACAGGCCATGAACAGCATGGCATTCGATGGTGCACAGCTGCTTACATGGAGAGCATCAGGGATTTGTCTGCAGCAAAGGTCTCTGCGACTGGAACAAGCCATCAGGCATTTGATGTCATGCAGCTGCTTACATTGAGAGTATGATTCTCCCTCCTCGCTGCACTCACTCCCTTGCCTCACATTGCTGCTTAGGCTGCGACCAAACAGGCTGCCAGCCTTCCAATTGTAGATGTTGTTTGCATCTTGCACCATCTCCCATGCGTCTGTGCTGGCACTGCCGACTGGGGATGCATGCACAGCCTCACTGCCACCTTCTGTGCCAGCTGCACCCCCAGCAGCTGATGAGGAAGCTGCATGCTTGCCGAGCTGGCTGCCATCTGTGGGATGTGAAAATGGAGTCTGTGCAGGAGCCTGTGAAGGTTCAGAGTCCTGAGGCTGGCTTCCCGCAACATTTGCCTGCTCCTTGCTATCCTGAGTACTGCTACTGAGTTCTTGCTTTGCCACTGCGATGGCTTCTGATGAACAGCTAGGCGCTGCCTGCTGTTCCTTGCCTTGCTGATCAGCATGTAACGTATCCAAGCTTTGCTGAAAGGGATCAGATGTGTCAGGCTGAGGAATGGAACTGCTTCCACCAGTGTTGGCTACTTCATTTGTCTCGAGCTGAGCTGGTGACTCAGGCTGAGGCTGGCCCTGTGCCTCAGGGCTGGTGGGAGACTGCCCAGAGGGGCAGGTGGGCA
>JAABUK010002139.1_pt1 | contig 36178 bp, 41 predicted proteins | sample 5559141 | NCBI WGS metagenome assembly JAABUK01 (sample SAMN10711869, study PRJNA513367) | rock metagenome | isolation source: Antarctica rocks | place: Antarctica: Victoria Land, Pudding Butte nord | collected 2016-01-03
CAAGTAGTCCTATGGCAGGAAAGGCAATCACATCGCCTGCGTCATCGCTGTTGGCCATTTTGGCCATGTGTCTTACTAGTCTTCTAGCCATCTCGAGCATCTGACCCACAAACAGCGCTTTTAGATCTTGCAGTTTTCTGTGTTGTTCACCCTCAGCGAAAGCACGGCATAGATAGCCTTAGGAGTTTAAAAGTGTCAGAAAAGCATCAGCACACCGATTTAACTAGCAATCTAGAGTTTTAGTATATGCTGTAGCTTACCAGCAAGACGACAGAGTCATACCAGATCTAACCATCATTCAGTCTAAGTCCGTTGCCTGTATCGCGTTTGTTCTGCGTAGCCATCTCAAGAGGTCGTGTCGCCGGGCATGGACGGCCAGGGGGAATATGACAAATTCAAAGAGATGGATTAGTGAGGACACCGGCCCATATTTGTTTTATCATTTCTGTTACCGCTGGTGGTGCTGCCAAGAGCTGATTTTCAGGACTCCCTCGCGGAGTGTTCCGTAGGATCAAATGTACAACAAATACAAAATCCAGCTTACCTTCCGAAACGGTTCAATTTCCCCAAACATGACTCCCACGGATAGACATGCCCCAAGATGATAGTCATGTCAATGCAAGAAGCGAAGAACCCGTCAGTGGATCGGAGGAAGGGCGGGCTCTGCTCTCCCAGAGCTCCACAGACTACGAAAATGGAGGTGACAGCTTTATCGTAGCGCATAACCCTCCACTGGAACCTCTCTCAACCGAACTACCTCCACCAAAAAGGCAATCGTCCTTGTCTCACCCCCCTCCAGAGGGGCAAACACGAACACCTCGAACTCCGCATCGAGTACGATTCGACCTAGACGTTCTCCCCTCAAGCCCCGAACCCCCTCACGCGAGTGGGCACCCGCCAGAAAGTCCTCTATGGATTGACGACGATGACTATCTCCACAGCAACGGAGATGCCAGGCAGCACGCTCCCTTACTCACCGGTATCACAGCACCGTCGGACTCTCCCTTTCTTTCCGACTCCTTCCAACCAGAGGACCACCTGCCCGATGCACGGCCAAAGAGTGGTATGCGCAGTGCATTCATGAATATGGCAAATAGCATCATAGGAGCTGGGATAATTGGTCAACCCTATGCATTTCGTCAAGCAGGATTGACTACGGGGGTCATACTACTCGTGGCATTGACTGTGATAGTGGACTGGACTATCCGTCTCATAGTCATCAACAGCAAGCTATCAGGAGCCGATTCCTTTCAAGCTACCATGCAGCATTGTTTCGGACAGAGTGGCTTGGTTGCTATTTCAGTGGCGCAATGGGCATTTGCATTTGGTGGAATGGTCGCGTTCTGTGTGATTGTTGGGGATACTATTCCTCATGTCCTTGAAGCTCTTGTTCCAGGCTTAAGGAATATGAGCTTCCTATGGCTTCTGACAGACAGGAGATTTGTGATTGTCCTTTTTGTGCTGGGTGTTAGTTGGCCGTTGAGCCTTTACAGGGATATTGCGAAGGTATGTATGAGAACTTCCTTGCGAAATCATCACTATACTAATGGACCGGATATAGTTATCGAAAGCATCTACACTGGCGTTGATCAGCATGTTTGTGATCATCATCACAATCATGACACAAGGCGCACGGGCACCTACAGAAAGCAGAGGCGATTTCAAAGGTCTTTTATTCGTCAGCGACGGCTTCTTTCAAGCTGTGGGCGTCATCTCGTTTGGTATGTGCCACGCCCTCGCCGCATCTCCAATCGCCTTGACTCATCAGCATGACAGCATTCGTCTGCCACCATAACTCCCTCCTAATCTACGGCTCCCTCCGCACCCCAACCATCGACCGCTTTTCTCTTGTGACTCACTATAGCATGGCCATTAGCATGATTGCCTGCCTATCCATGGCCCTCTCTGGTTTCCTCACCTTCGGCTCCCTAACCAAGGGAAACGTCCTCAACAATTTCCCCACTGACAACATCCTCGTCAACGTCGCCAGATTCTGCTTCGGCCTCAACATGCTTACCACTCTTCCTTTGGAATGTTTTGTCTGCAGGGAGGTGATGAACAACTACTGGTTCCCCGAAGAGCCGTACCAGCCGAATCGGCATCTCATCTTCACTTCCGCGCTGGTGGTGAGCGCGGTAGGTATGAGTCTCATCACTTGCGATCTGGGGGCTGTCTTTGAATTGATTGGTGCGACGAGCGCGTGTGCGCTAGCATACATTATGCCCCCACTGTGTTATCTAAAGCTGGCGAGTAAGAGCTGGAGGACCATTCCAGCCATACTGTGTATATGTTTTGGGTGTGGAGTCATGGCCGTGAGTTTGGTCATGGCCGTGGCGAAAATGATCAGGAGTAAGTGTTTACCTTTATATGCCCGTTCTCTGGCCTCGGAGAAAAGAAGACTAATAAACTCGTGTTCGCAGACGAAGGAAACCCGCATCAGTGCTGACAGGCACCTGGAGCTTCATAAAATCTCAGCAAAATTCCAAAACCATTCACAGACATCCCTCTGCTTTCCCTGATCACATGGTGATGAGTATACGATTCAGAGCATTGGTGACCTCAACGAACACTCATGCAGAACCCATTTCACTCACTGACATTACCCAAAATCCCAACCACACGAAGAGCCCAGTAATACAACTCTCCCCAGGAAAGTCAACCCTAGCTTCGACACCCATCCGCTTCCATTCGTTCATGCCTCCATAGTATTACCACACCATCACATTAAATTTTACCTTTGAGACGCTAGAAGAATTTGGATTGGCAACATGACCGTATTCCAAGAGTGACAGATTACGGCCCTAGCCGGGCGTCTCAAGCATCGATCACAGAATGACGTTGGCGGCAGCAGCAGCATCAGCAGCAGCAGAAACAACGACAACAACGACGACAACAACGACAACGACGACAACAACAACAACAACAACAACAACAACAACAACAACAACAACAACAACGACAACAACAACAACAACAACAACAACAACAACAACAACAACAACAACAACAACAACAACGACGACGACGACGACGACGACGACGTCCTTCTCACCCGTGAGCGAAAAGATAGAGACAGAAGCAGCAAGTGCCAAGGACTCTCATGATCCAGTGTCTGAGGCACTCCTCCTTGCTCTTAGCCAACGTCCGCTCTGCCGTGGACAGATTCTTTGACAGGAAAGTTTAGGCCTTGGTATCTGCTTGCAAGGGTTTGCCAGTAAGTGAGGCAATTGTGCTGCCATGGGCCGGCGCAGGTCCAACTTCGGAAATGTACTCCACCCTGGCAGAATCCAATTCATGAGGAGTCGAAGCTGGGTCTACAAAAGGTAGAAAATCGCGAATATTGCGCACGGCTTCTGTCTCTGAAAACTACTGGTAGTGAAATAGTTCCACTGTGTTGTGTGTACTCCGTAGCTGCTCGCCCCAATTCCGGCGCTAATATTAAGCTTTCAGGGCGGCATCACCCTTCGCCTATTGCGGGGGTGAGCTTAATGCAGAAGAGTGAACCCCTAGCATAAGACCAGTACGAATTCACGACATGGTGTTACTCCATCTGGGGACGCATTTATACTGTCATGTCTGCGAACAATCCTACAAACCCCGTTGCTCAAGCTTCTTCAGGTCAGGCTTTTCTTCCAGTCGAGACTTCATGTGCTAATACCACCCAGAGACGAGAAGCACGAAGAAGAAAAAGAAGAAGGGCGCAAAGGACAAACCCAATGGCGATATCAAGGCTGTTTCAGCGACACCCGAGGAACCAAAAGCAGCTCCCAAGACGATTCCAGCCGAATATGAGGAGTCACAGCCTGAAGAAGCCAACCAGGACACTTCACAATCATCCCAAACGGACCCAACCGAAGCCACGTCGCCAACCCTTCTGACAAATGGCACGATGAAAGCTAGTATGACAGAATCTACCGAAGATTCGAATGCCAGGTTTGAAGCACTCGTGAAGGACCGAGATGCTCTTCGTGTTGAAGTCACTCAACTCCGACAGTCTCTCGAGAAATTACAAGCGAATCACCAGACCAGCCTTGACTCTGTCCAGGAGGAATTGCAGGAAACCCAGGCCGAGAAAGAACAAGCGGAAGAGCAGTATCAGACCTTGCTGGGAAGAGTCAATACAATCAGAGCGCAGCTAGGGGAAAGACTGAAAGCTGATGCAGTAAGCCTGAAAATATTAGGTCGAGACTCTCATGAATCTGACATTGTGTTCTAGGAAGACCTTGCCCAAGCTCGCTCCCACATCCAAGAACTCAAAGAGCAGAACACGTCTCTCCAGGACAGGCAGTCCAGTCAATCTGTCGAGGTCGAAGACCTGACGTCAGAGGTCAAAGCCCAATCCAAAGAACTCTCTTCGGTCCGCAACCGCGCCAATTTATCTCAGCAAAATTGGCTCAAGGAGCGCGAAGACCTAATCGAGCAGGAAGCTTATGCTCGCGAGCAATATCAAAATGCCGAGCAAGCAATGCGGGAATGGGAGGTACTTGCTCTCGAGGAACGTTCCATTCGGAAGGACCTGGGAGACCGAGTCGGCGATCTTGAGGAACAGCTCTCAGGACTGAAAGAGGCATACGACAAGGCAGCTACTGAGCGAGATAGCCAGTCCAATACTGTTGATGGACTGCAGCGAGCCCTGCAAGAGATTCAAACGGCCAGAAAGCAAGAGTTGAGGGAGGTGGTTGAAAGCTCGCAAAGTGAAGCGGCACAACTACGCACTCAGCTCGCAGAGGCCCAGAAAGCTTCGACATCAGCCGTGGGCGAGCTTGAAACGCTGAGGAAAGAGCTGGAAAGAGCCCTCCCCTTCGAAAGAGAAGTCAAAGAAAAGAACCTCCTAATTGGCAAGCTCCGGCACGAGGCCGTAACACTAAACGAACATCTAACCAAAGCTCTTCGCTTCCTCAAAAAAGGAAAACCAGAAGACAACGTCGATCGGTTCGTCACTTTCCCCTCCCACAAGCCCTCTGACTACAAACGCTAACCCATGTCTCCCCTAATAGTCAAATAGTAACAAACCACCTCCTCCACTTCCTAACCCTCGACCGCGCCGACCCGAAGAAATTCCAGATCCTCCAACTCATTGCCGCCCTCCTCGGCTGGACCGACGAACAGCGCGAGCAAGCGGGCCTCTCTCGCCCGGGTGGCACCACAAACTCCATATCCTCCATGAGCAGTGGCACGGGGGGTCTCAGGCTCACCCACTCACCGCTCGTGCATCGTACGCCCAGCACCCCCGCGCTGAGCGGTGACTACTTTCCCGATGCGCAGGGTGGGGTGGGCAGTCCGGCGACTAGGGAGAGTCTGGCGGACTTGTGGCAGAGCTTCTTGGAGCAGGAGAGTGGGGCGAAGAAGGGAGAGGGAGATGCGGGTGGGAAGCGGAAGGGCAAGTCGAGGACGGGGAGTGTGGCTGAGAATTCGGTGAGATAGTAGATTCTTGACGTGAGTGTCGCGGCATGGCGCTGCACTTCATGAAGCATCCTGCCATCGATGCCACGTGTGCATATGCATTGTAGGGTGTGTGCTAGGGAATCAGAAGACCTCTTGAATTTTTTCGACCAGTGCTTCATGAATCTATCTGTACAACCATCCATCCATCCAGCTAGCTAGCGAGCCAGCTCGCTACCTGTCTGACCGTCCGAAGCCGAGAAATTCCTTACCTACAAATGCCCGCATGCCTCAGGTCGCTATGCAAGTCGTCATCGAAGCAGATCTCATCAACAAACTCCAGAAGAAATCCAGCTCCCAGCCCACTCGTCAGCTCCGGCCAAACTTTTGTGATGTTAGAGAAGGAAGCTCTTAAATATTGGAACAAGAGGGTATCTATCCGCTGTTGTAGCAACGACGACCTGAAAAGGTCAGTCAAGGCGTTTATGATCATTGGCCCAGGGGTTCCCAGAGCCAAATTATCTCTGCGGTTGATGCCGAAACATGCGAATCATGTTACATGCCGAGCGCCGGGTTCTGCTGTGCATCGGCTACGTTGTCGCTTAAATTGATGAGAAGTTGAGCCAGGCAACGCTTCGTTGCTGCATCGTCTCGTAGGACGGCTTGGAAGGTTGCGTCTCGGAGAGGCTCAGGCAGACATTGACGGAGTGCTTCTCGGGCTCGATTGTTGTCGCTTAGCCTGAAAAAGGCCATTAGCTGTCGTCTGCATGCCTATGGGGGATTTTTCGGGTCTGGCCGAAAGTCAGGGGTGAACCTACCTCAAGAAGCATCGGACGACATGCTTCAGCAGCCTCACTGTCTGAACCTCAACAAGACCTCCAACCATGTTGCTCAGGACTGTACCGACAGCGTAGAAGCGTTCATAGGTGGCGCAAATGTAGCCCAAACCAGTGTCGTCCAGAAGGATTTTCTGCACGATGAAAATGGCTACTGTCTTTGATAGTTCCGAGCCAGTCTCCATAATACGTAAACATAGAGGAATGATCTCAGTGGTTAGGAGAAAGGTGATTGTGGGAGATGAATTGTTGCCGGCAGAGTTATTTGGTTGGCCATTTGATGTTATGGCAGAGCTGGTCGAGGGTTCGTTCTTGACGAGAGCGCCAATGACGCCCAGAGAAGTGAGGCGGAGGTACTCGAATGGTCGAGACTTGGATGTGGTGTTGAGAAATGGGTAGAGGAATAGTGGGATATGTGCTTTCGAGCAGAAAAGCTATGTCAGCTTGCAAGAAGAACAAAGCAAGATTAGACATACCATTCAGAAATAAGCCACGAGTCTCATTATGGCTCGCAACGCATTGTAGTAATGCGAGCGCATTGCAGACACGGTTGCTCGCCGCAGCAGTAAGCTGGCTCGGATTGAGCAGAGGGTAAACTGATATGATCTCTTGCAGCAGGCTTGTCATAACGCCAAACGAATGCCAGATGACCAAAGCCAGCTCCGGCACTTGTTCTCTCTTTTTGCTCAGCTCCATCAACGCCCCTTCTCTCCTTGCCGGATCCATCAATTCTGCAACCCACTGTAGCACCTTTCGGTTCTCTTCACTAATTCCCTGCTCCATTCCTGGGTTTCCAGTCTCATTCCCCCCGTTCATTATTGAATTGATATTGCTTGGGGGAGGATCACTCAAACTGCCGGAACGATTGTTTGCAGTGTTGTGACTTTGATTGACTGCTATCCGATTGTAATGGTGCTGTTGCGCTTGCGCTGCTGCCGCTGCGGCGGCTTGTGCTTGTGCATGTTGCTGTACATGATTGAGAGCTTGGTGTTGATTTTGCGGCCAGGCTGACCCTTGGTCGTTCTGTTGCCCGTACTGGTGTTGATGCGAGAAAATGTGAGGAGTTTGTAACATGCTTTCAACTATCGGCCGCGGGAACGGCGAGTGCCAATTTCAGGTACGAAAGTAGATGTCATGGGCAGACCATCGAAGACGTCAAAACACCGAGTACGCCGGCGGGAGATTAGGACACGTAGGATCTGTAAATTCTGGAGATTGTCAAAACCCTCTAGGATCTCCAAGCAGTATGATGTCGGTGAGTCGAAGATAAAGTGAGGTGGAGATTTGTTCTCGAGGCGGCGATCAGAAGCTTGGACCACTTGTGCCTGATTCACGTCCTTTTAGTCAATTAGGCCATGTTCAGGTTCAACCGTGATATGACTCCGAGCATATTCCTGTTTGTTCTATCAAATGTCTGGGTTCAATTCATGCTCTTGATCAAGTGTACTCCGTACCAGGAGCCTCCTTCCCTGATTAATCAAGAGGTCTCTCAATTCCAACGCTTTGCCTATCCCAATGGACCAAATCGAAGTGTACCTCCTGCGTTACAGTCACAATCCCGTATGAATCCAACTCCACTCATGATATGCATCATCTCCTCGACCTTCGGCTGTCTCGAGTTCTCTGATCTGAGCTCGAACTGCCTGGAAATTCGTTAGTGAAGAGAACCTTGTGAAGAGAAAGGTCCGGCTACTCACTCGGGCTAGTACCAGTGTAGTAGCTATAGCTTGAACTACTCTTGGCATCATTCCTCTGGTCCCTTTTCCTCTTCAAACCCAGTAGCAGTGCCAACGTTCCGAGTCCGGCTCCAACTGTTGCAAGGCCACCAAGGCCACCGCCAGTCTTCTTCTTCTCCGTTCGATCAACTCGTGCTGGCCGTGAGCCAAACCACGTTCGATCCGCAGGTTTTGATCCACGACGAGAACGCCTCTCCTCGATGTATGTGGTCTCCGTGCGGCGCTTCCTACGTCCACCGAATATACCCATTATACCGTCGATAGCACCCTTGAAACAACAGCAGACGCAGATCAAGAAAAGGAGAATGATGCCTGCGATCACACCAATGACAATTCCTGCAATTGCCCCAGGGCTAAGTGAATGCCCCTGGGTTGTCGCTTGTGCGCCAATCAGAGTGCTTCCGTCCGTACCAATTGGTGTCGAGAAGGGCAGCGTCGCGGTAGCCGCGCCGGTCGAGGTTACCGTGAGAACGGTATTGCTAGTCGGTCGTACAGGAACACTAGCGACTTGCGTGACTGTGTAAAAGCTGCTGTAATACGCAGAGCTGCCTCCTCCAGCTGCTGCACATTGGTTTACATTGGTCATGCAATACTGCCCAGCAGAGCAACAAATGCTGCCACAAGGTACTTCGCCAAGTGAGTAACTACACTGGCTCGAGGCAGTCGTGGTAACAACCAGACCCTGCGTGGAAACGGGAAAGAAGGTGCTGAACGTGGTAGTGACGGTCTTGAGGTCTGTCATGACATATGTTGTTGTGTAGTATTGCCAATTGCCTTGACCGGCTGCCGCTGTGACTGACGCGGTGGCTGGTCGGCATTGTGCTTGGTTGTTACCATCAGTGAAGCAGACTTCATTGGGTCTGCAACAGACTTGGGCGTAAAAGCCACATGGGTTGGCGCATTGTCTCTTCGCGAGTACATTCTCTTCTGATCTAGCCAATTGTTCTTCAGCACGTAGGATTGCCGCTCTGCTCAAGGGTGTGGAGAGTGAGATTGCGAGAAGATAGAGAACCGGTGACGGGAGTGCGAAGAGTCGCATTGTGACGAGTTCCTCCAAACGCCAGACAATTTTTACGATCTTTTGAGCTCCACAATCTCGGCGAGATATCGAGACCCTCTGAGCGATCGGTCGAACGGATTGAGGGAAGGCCTATAAATGGTGGTGAGTGGTCTCGGACTGCGAGAGAATGGATGTCGGTTCGAGGCGTCCTGCAGTATGCACAATCTGCCTTCAGACAAGGACAGTCTCCTCCAAAGGTTCCAATTTTGTGCAATGAATGTTCACAAATAAGTGAGGAAATGAAGGTGGAGAGTCATCTGCGGTTGACGTTGTTGGTGCAAGTTATCTTCTAGGGCAGATTAATTAGCTCCCGACCTCCCTAACCAGCCATCTTCAATCCTCCTGCCACCTAATTGAACTACTCCGTACGGCGTAAGAGATTTAGAGCAGAAATATTGATGGAGGCTGGTTGCATGAATTATGATCGCCTTAGATGTAATTTCAAGCTGTGCTGCAAATCCGGCGACTGTTGTCGAGAAAGCACTCCGTGGACTGCGGGGGTGGTGGTGAGTGCGGATGCAGCGTTGGATTTTTAGCCTTGGGCATCCTCCGCAGCTAGCACCGGTCATGACAACGCATGAAGTGTTTACCAGATCTTTGGCATTGTCGGCAGCATTCTTGTTGTCTTTGCTTCGTCGTCTGCTCGATTTGACGACGGACAGACGACGTATTTCGGTCCAGAGCCCAGTGCGTCCGTATGCAGAACCAATGGGAAGCTACATGTATGTACCCCGGAACGGCCCCTGCCATCATCCATGAGATCATCCGGCAGCATCCTGGTTGAAATGCGCGAATCGATAGTTGATACACCAACCGGGTAGCTACTGGATGAGGCTCGAGGACGATCCGAAGATGATCCAAAGGTCGAGTAGCCATCTGGGAAGGGGAGAATTTGAACATGACTTTTAGGACGGAGGGAGGTAAATAAGGATGCTAGAGAGAGTACATTAGATATATAGGTAGTTAGTCAGCAATAGTCAGTCTCCACCGGAGCAACCATTGCTACATTCCAAATTCCCGGATTATCAACAAATCTCGTTACAGCGGTCCAGAATCAAGAACTCCTGCGCCATGCAAATGTCTTCTCCTCGTCACATCAAAGCGCCCGCAGCTCCTGCCACGGCTCCAGCTCCCACAGCATACATAATTCCCGGGCATCCTGTCACTCTAGGGCCCGCTCCACCGCTCACAACCACGCCTCCTGCTCCAGTTGCTGTTACTGTCGTTGTGCCGGTTCCATATTGTGGACAGATTCCTGTCTGAAGTCCATAGCAGGCCTGTTGACTAAGAGAGCTGCAGACGCTGCTTGCACTTGCCACAGTCGTTGCAGCCCCTTGAACCGTTGTGCCCACGTTGGCGCCTGATACCGTAACACCATTAACTACACCACCTAGTGTTGCAAGGCACGACTGGTATTGGTTTGAGCAGGATGTGGCGTAAGACGAGCATTCGGCAGCGTTGGCGAAGGTCGTTGGTATGAACACGAAAGGGAAGATTGCGCCTGGAACAGTCGATACGGAGACTGATGGCGGTGCAGTGGTCGTTGTTGTACTTGGGAAGAGAAACCCACTTGTTGCTGTGACTGACGATGTCGTGGTCGTCCCTGTGGACCCGCCAACGAGAATACCTCCAGTACTCGATACTGTATTTGGACCTGTCGCTGTTCCACCTATCGTTCCCGTGCATGCTGCACGAATGGGACAGCATGCTACATTTCCTGCCGCATCGCGTGCGCAGAGTTGGTTTGTTGGGCAGCACGCATTACTGTTTCCAAGTGCACTGCAGTTTGTATAACCACCTGGACACCCTTGCCGCTTGAACACTTTGAGCGAGAGATCGGTGTAGTCGAGAGGATTGACATATGGTGAAAAGCCGCCAAAGGATGCGGCTGCGGCGGATATTATGACAGCGAACGAAGCCAGACTCAGGGTCCACATCCTGCGGCAGATGTATGGCTCTATCGAGGTAAGGTGTGGGCAAGTGGGTGTCGGTCGCTAGGTCGAGGACGTTGAGGATATCATTTGTGAAATGAGCAACAATTGTCCACCTTCGCCAGCCAAGTTGGTTCGATATGATGGACGATACGACAGAAGAAGTCCAAGGATGCCGAATCTCCAAAAAATTGGTGATGTATTTCTGAAGGTTGAGCTGCGGATGATCAGCTCGCCGATCAATCAATTGGCATGGCAACACACCGGGCAGATGCCAAGATTTAAGAGGGAAATCATCTGGACTCACAGCCTTCCTCAGACGATGTCCACAAAATCCGCGTTCTCACCCAAGAAGCCTACTTGTCCGTGAGCTTCTCTCCAGCTTTCATCAAGCTAGAGACTTTCATTATACCAGAATGTCCAGATCTTGACGTATAAAGACTTCTGGCTGATTACCTGGTACCATCGTACTATTGGGTTGAGTTGTAGGAACCCGTCAAGAGTCTAAAGGAGCACTTCAATTAATCGCCAGATCCGATATCCCAAAGCCAGTATAGTAGCTATCGGTAGGCAAGTCAAATCTATGATGGCCTCAGATCTCTGCCATTCGAAGCGCGTAGGTGTATGCTCTCCCCGTCTTTCCTTACCATTTCAGCCTTTGGTTAAGATGAGCAACCCGAGAATTCTGCAATACAGAGAGAGAGCAACCGATTTTGGTACTTTCATGTTGATTTCTTTATTACACTTGATCTGATCACTCCTTAGAATCCTGACATTGCTGCAACCTTTCCTACAAGAAGTGCGGTGCTGACTTCTCTTACAGATTGCTTGATTCAGGCATTACCTACCATTTTACCACGGACAATGCTTAATAGTCTGGTCATCCGCTTCAAATTGATACGGAGTCTATGCCCATAGCGAACGACGGTCCAAGACCTATTTAGCACTCACTGAACGCCGCAATCGGACCGCTGTACCTAGCCCCCTAAATCTCATGCTTCTCCAATATTTTCTCGATCTCATTCATTTCCTCATCCGTCAGCTCTACTTCCTTTCCGTTTTCCAAAACTCTCTCTTCGGTGGTTGCCCCAGGAATGGGGATGATGATAGGCATTCCCTTTCTACCACTCAGCGTTCTGACTCATCCGATCGCGATTTGAGCAATGGTCACTCCCTTTTTGTTCGCCAATTCCTCCACTTCGTGCGTCAATTTCATGTTCTGGGGCAAGATGTTGTCTTGAAACTTTGGCAAGTCGTGCCTGTGATCTCCTTTCGGAACGTCGGCACTGCTCTTAATCAGCCCGGCCAGTGCTCCCCTCATCAGTGGCGCATATACCACAACTGGTACTCCGAGTTCTGCACACGTTGGAGCGATTACATTCCGCAGAATATCAGTCGCCCACAGGCTGAGTTCGACTTCGACCGCGGCTATGGGGTGGACTTTGTGAGCACGTCTGATGGTCTCAGCACGTACTTCACTCAAACCGATACCCTTGATCTTGCCCTCCTTTACAAGCTCTCCGAGAGCCTTGACCGTCTCTTTAATAGGCGTGTTGGGATCAACCCTCCCACACTCGAAAATGTCAAGCGTCTTCTTCCCATCCTAAATCCGAATACACTCGTCAACACCTCGTCTCACATTCTCCGGACTGCAATCCATTCCCAGCCCTCCGGGTACAACACCTCCCTTGATGTTTAGAAGCACCTTCTTCGCATCCTCAGGATACCTGGTGAAGTACTTGTTAAGGAGATAAAGGGAGTTTCGCTCAGGCGTGCCGTAGAAGTCACCACCATTTCAGAAATTTGCGCCCGTTGTAAGAGGCCCGCATGGCAGCGAAGGATTGTGATTGCGAGGGTGGGTTGGCCCGCCATGTTAGACCTGGATAGGAAGGTTAGTGTGCTGATTAAAGTGTATGAGTGGGAAAGATGATGGCAACCCACCCATCAGACCGTAGCCGATGCTGCCAACTCGCTGTCCAACGATTGTGGCCATGACGAACGGATTCGTGTATAAAAAGGTAGCTACTTGAAGCCCGAGAAACTTTAATAGTGTCTTTGAAATAAATTTGATGCCGATATGTTGTCTTGGGTACTCTTGAATCAGTTTCGAACCAAGAGGATATACCTTCTCTTTATACACCTTTCCCTCTCCTTACCTCTCAACCAGAACTCGTCAACTCGTCGTAGGTAACCTGCAGATTCAAGCTGCTTCGGCTGTGCCGCCGGCGTTAAGAATATAATGCCAATGCTTACGTGATGTTGGTTGTGGCCTGTGATAGACAATCGAGTCTCTCAATTGGCTGAACTAACAACGCGAGAAATGTCGAGCATCTGCGTGACTCAGACGATTCTATGAAAGCCCAATTGGGTCGGGAAAGATATTATTTAATGTATGACATGGAGTTATTTGGATGAAATTCACGTGGAGTACCAGGACTGTTGAAGTCATCGATTTCGGAGTTAATGCTTGTAAAGACCTTTGTTCCAGGCACCAGTGAGGATTCGTAGTGGCATCCCTGTTGATTAGATACTTAATACTTGTTGCAAAGTCGGAAACAAACAGGTGCGGCAATTTGCTCTCGGGTTTGACTTTTTTGATTGGCCCAAAACTGTCCTCGTCGCTTGCAACCTGATCAGTCTCCTTATTTATCACTTCCCGAGCTGGGGAGCGAGCATCTTATCAATACTTACGGGAAATGTTTTCAGCGGCCGCCTGAGTCTAGCAGCATTAGTTTGTCCGTGATCACACCAACGGATATCTTAGGTCTCGGCTGCATACCACTCTTTACTTCCTCCAGATGGTGGCCTCAAAGTCGAAGTATCAGAAGCTTTCGGGAGACCTCAGCTATAGAGTACTAGATGGAACAAGCGCCACCAGCCTATCATTCACCCTTCTTCTACCGCTTCGCCTGGCCGAATTTCTACCCAGACAACTACGATCACAGACCTTCCGTCAACGACCCTGTCGTGATCGACTACCAATATGAGGGCACTACAAGTCTATTGTCTGAAACAGTTGTCATTATCATGTTCCTGATCATCTCACAGCTCATGGTCCCGAGCATCGCCGTCTTCATTGTCAGGCTGTGGCCGAGCTTGAGGGAGAAGTCTGTCAGGGTGATGTTGATGCTCGGTTGGTATGCGGTCATGGCTTGGATGGTTATTGGAGCTAGAGGTCAGCTTGAGGATGCGTGGATGAGGGGCTTTCAAAGGGGATGGGTCGAGAGTGGCGGAGTGGAGGAGGATCTCAGGAAGTGGAAGATGCAGCAAGATGGGCGGGGAAGGTGATAAGCTGCCCATATTGTAGGCAATCAATACCGCCTTGTTGAGGATTTTCTCCAGCCTGCTGGTTGACAATCGATTTAACTTCGCACACGTCATTAGTCGACAGGACAGCCATCCTCCGTTGGAGACTTGCGCACTTGGATACCTGGGCTTCTGGCTGGAGTGCCCATCAGAACATACTCAAATATTGCTTACTGCGGTCCAAGAAGGGCACTGCTCCAGACTCTGCTCTACTGCCTCTGAGTAAGCTTCAAGGCCTCTACACGCTATGCATCATTCGAGGTAGGCACTGCTCCAAAACCTCACACAGTATGGATTCTGCTTTTGAGTGAGTTGGAGGGCCTCAATCATAGGCTTTGATAGTAATAGCTGGTACAGCGACCGGACGGATAGTGGCGATGCTCTAAGCGATGATTCAGTCTGAAGTGATTTTGATCAGTGCCATTGCCGTGTACCTCTACGTTGAAGCCTCTTGAATCAAGGATAGGGACGAGAGATACAAATTATGCCATTTGGCGAGTACACCACGTTGAGCAAGCATCCAGGACCAGGAAGTCATGGCTATCTGGCTCGGCTAGAACTGTGAAGACGCTCGTTGATGCTTGTCAAGCTAAACGCCAGGCAAATTGTAAAAAGAGCCCAAAACCAAGATGGATGCCGTTGTGAACCTTCTCTTGTCCGGGCTGATCAGCTATCGTTAGGCTGAGACTAGGGTAGGCACAGGATCATTTCCCCTCTCCCACTGCTGAAAGGGGCGGTTACCGGATGTTCTGCTGGAGTGTCGCCTGCAACAGATCACGTTCATTTCCATTAGACGAGCATCCCCGCTCGCAGAAGTGTTCGTGGGCGCGGAGATCTTCGTTGGTACAGAATCAGACGTTTGTACTCCATGACACACCCGAGGCTGGCTAACTGCAGTCAGAAATTGCCTCACAGCGCTGGTATCAAGCGGGAAATTGGTTTGATTGCAGGGTCCATGCTTTGAGTTAAAGTTTGGCCTGAATTAGTCAGGGGAAAAGTAGAATTGGCGTGGGGCGCTCTGATGCTTGCCAAGCTCCTCCAACCGACTCCCGATCTCGTATCCCAGGCTTGACCTTTGCTTGTACTCCTCCGTTGCACTGCACCACACGCACACCTTTCCTATTCACAACACTCTTTTCAATTCAATCATTGAGGTCCTTTGTGCCTCGGCCACTCATTTACGCCTTCTCTAGTCTGCTACTCAACTGACAGCTCGTTTTGTTAGTTCATATTCACTCTTTTTCTGCCGCCCATTCCAATCCTTACCGGAAAGTACATTGAGACACGAAACCGTATCGAAGCTCTTGACAAGATGTTTTGACATTCTGCCCAGCCTGTTACGTCTGATTAATATCGAACGTCACGCCATCTTGCATCCACGGCTGTTTCTTCAATATTGTACATTCTACAATGGCAGGCTCTTCAATTCTACGTCGAAGAACCTCAAGACCGCAATCGTCAAACTCTCCACATTTACCTGGTGCCCAACTCGCTGCTCTAGGAGTTATCGATGAAGCTCTGTTGAAGGTCGATTTTGCTGGTAGTATTGTTAAGAGAGAGGCGCAGCCTGCAACAACCTCTTCTGCATCTTCAGCCAAGTCTTGTGCTCCGGACGACAGAAGTCCAGTATGCCAGAAGCCTGTGGACGCTTCAAGCACCAATACTCTACCGATTGTACTCGGCATTCTCATTCCTCTGGCTGTGGCCTTGATTATTCTCGTTGTCGTCCATAAGCGACATGTCCGAAAGCTACGCCGCGAAGATGCGAATGATAGACACAAATCGCTTGATTTCGGTATGGGAAATGTCGGTTCCCCTGGTAGGAAACGAGGCAAGCAAGAGAAAAAGGGAAAACCCGTTCCAGAAATGAGCCTTGCAGACACCGAGAAGACCTTGGGGCGCGGTCGCGGTCGAGGATTGTCCATGGACATGGATATGGGCAATCCCTATCTGCTCCCCTCTGAGCTTCAGCAATCGAGGGAATCTCTTTACTCTTTGTCGCGTACAATGAACAACGGGGACGACAAATATCGTCCAGCAACGACTTTCATACCTAATGACGGGACCGCTTCACGCGAAGGTAGTCATAGCCGCCCAGATGATTCTTCGAGCTATACTGCTTCAACTCGTCGTGTCTTTGGAGAGAAAGAGAATGAATCAAATCAAAGTCTACTTCGCCATGCTCAAAGGATGTCTCGTTCCATGCCACCCACTCGAAGGACTTCGGTGACTTCTGCAGGCAGTACACCTGTCTCTCAAGATACAGAACAGCACACCAAATTCCCAAGAAGTCTCCGCTCACCGGTGCCGCCGAATGATAGTTTGGCGCCAATGTCATCCGACCAAAACAGAGATTCATACCGCAGTGACGTTAGCAAAGATGGCCGTACCGCTGGGCTGAGAAAGAGTAATGACTATCTTGGTGCTTTCATTCGAAGTGGCGGACCGTCCGCCGTTGAAAACAAGGTCCACCAGGAAAAGCCACGTGCCGCTCCTTCCCCTTCTGATGACGAGTCCACTCGTAAGGTCCACGACATTGGCATCGTCTCACCGCCCAAGCTTCTGACCGAACCCGAACCACTTGATTTCGACTTGCCTACTTTTGACGACTCGATTGCCACCATCACAACAAACGCGCCAGACTCGAACACACCGGCTCAAGATGCATTGCTGCAAAAAGAGCGCGAAGAGCCTGGCACAGAGCAATATGAGCAGGACTTTGATTATGATGTTCGAAGGTTGACAATGGGCATTCGACCACTTCCTCCCGATGACCCTACTGAAGATCCTGAACAGCGAGCTATTCGAATCAGGTCATTTTACAAAGAGTACTTTGACGAAGCTAAGCCTGGGCCCGTCTACACGCAGCAAGACTACCAGACGGGTCTTGAAGGGCTTGACTACGATGGTTCCATCTATGATGTACCTTCTGGTCATCTCGCCAACAACGGACCCCTCTTCGCCCAGCCCATAGCAAGGCGCGCGATGACGCCTCCGCCTCGCGGAGCTTCGAGCTTACAAGCTCCAGGCCGGATTGCAGCGTCAGCGTCGAGCGGACGTTTTGTGCAGGCTGGCCCGCGAGCATTTTCGTCGGCATCTGGCCGCTTTGGAGGTTCTAACCGTGCACCTCCCAAAAAGAAGCTCTCTCCGCCCGCACCACTCCATGTCCTTCCTACACCGCATCTGCTCAAAGACGACACAATCATTCCCATGGATTTCGCCCCACCATCCTCCTTCAGAGAGCGTCGAGCCGGCACGCCCGATAGTCTGAAAGGGGGTCTACGGCCATATTCACCTGCTCTGCCTGCCCCTCTGCCGCTTGCTTCTTCCTTTGATGATCTGGCGGTGATGCCAAGCCCGTAAGTCTCGGCATTCGTGATCTACCATTTTGAAAAGGAGACTGACAAACCATTTAGGCATGCGCTTCGAAACTCTGGCACGTTCACTGCACTCGACTTCGCGCCGCCGCCTCGCTTTAGGTCCAATACAGACACCAGGAGCGACTCCGGCAGTATCCGATCGAATCGATCCGCAATGTCCGCCGCTCAATTACACAGCATCCGAGCTGGCGCATACCGTGTCAGCCGCATTCCTCAAGAACTGGGTGGCACCAAACAAGAACTCACAGACTCTTTGCGACCTCAATGGGATGTGAGAAAATGATGATCTGTGTCTGTCAAGGTACCTTCGACCTCAGAGCAATGTTGCACCAGGACGGCCAAGATTGTTGGCCTTTTGTTTTCCGAGCTGGACTTGTCATGCATAGATTTTGAACCATCTCCCGAGTCGTGGGTAACGGCCTGAACCATTTGGCATGGAACGCCCGACCTGCTCCAGGGCTGCAGTTTGTACATTTTGAACTTCTTCTAGGCACATACATGGGCTGGGTAGAGCATATTAGATAATAATAAGACGTCTATGACGGTCTATCTGGCACCGTTTCGCCAGCTGCAAGACCTTGACTATTAATAGCGAACACGAGGCGGAACAATGCTCTGCGTGGCAATAAGAGCAGCCCCACCCGACGTGCACTTTGTTACTTGGACGAGGCGAAGTGGGAGGACTTGCTTGGAATAAGAAGCTTGACTGCTATCCAGCTCTCTACTCTGCCCAGCGAAGAGAAGTAGCAAGTCCCAGTTACTCCGTACATCTTCCACGATTGCTACAAGTACTTATGCGCCCCCCCATCACTTCGTGGCCATCACCCACTTGTAGGCACCTAATCTCGCCTAGAGATGGGTTCCCGAGCCCTGCTAGAGCCCCAGGGGTCCAAGTCAGGGAGACCTGGGCGAAGCTCTAGTCAGCGGCACTAGTTAATTTAATCTCTGGTCCTAACTCAAAATGGGGTCAGCTTACTCCCAATGTGACATCCGCATATTCCATCACCCAGTCCGCTTTTCCACATCTACCATTCTTCCACAACGTCTTATACCCATAACTGAGTGAAGATTGTTGATTGAGTCGAACCAAGCCATGTATGTTGCAACGACCTGATGGGCACGACGGAGCAGTGTGCTTTTAGTCAACCAATCGTTCACACCAACGTCTGGCCCCAACTGAGACGCGGCGTGTCTCGACCACTTCTCTCCACTTCCATCTATTGAAACGAAAAATCCAGCGAAACATCTGAGTCTGTTACCTCCCGAGACCGTGATAACTCGTCAGACGTCATCGTTGCGATCGCTGTATAAGATCATCGTTCGAGCTCAAAGCACGCAGTCTTACTGGTGTCAGCTTTGCCCAATCCGCTCGCCTCGGGCTAGAGTCATCATCCTGCAGTCGACCATAAGGTGATCATAGCAATCATATCCAGCCAAAATGGGGTCCAACTCTACCGGTAAAATCTTTCATAAGGGTGTTTGTTCCAGATGCTGATGAGCCTACTAGAGATAGCAAGTTCAGTCGCTCCAGCTTCTCCCCAGATTCAGCCGAGCTCCTCACTCGTACCACCTACTACTGCCTCCGCTCCGCCAACGTCTTCGTTCGTTCCTCCTTCAAACTCTTTCGGTCCATCCACAGCGGCGGCGCCACCTCCGACCAGCTCAATCGTCCTGATAACGTCCGTCATAACACGAAGCCCAGCATCGACTGGTGGTACTGGAACTCCTTCAGTGGTCGTTATAACTTCCACTGCAACACCTACTCCCCAACCCAGCTCTTCATTGACTTTGTCCTCCTCTTCTACACAGTCTTCGTCGTCTTCAGGTGCGGCCGCCATAGCAACAAGCAATGCCGACAGTTCAGCGAAGTCCGGAGGTCTATCACAAGGAGGTAAGATTGCCGTAGCTGTGGTAGTCCCGATAGTTGCCATTGCCCTGCTCGTCGTGGGACTTTTGTTCTTCTGGAAGAAGAGGAAAGCACGAAAGAGCGCCGAGGAACAACGGAACAAAGAAATGGAAGAATATGGTTTCAATCCGAACAATGACCCATCTCTGCCTCCAGTGGGCGCCGTATATGCCGAAAACAAACCCGAAGAAGCAGAAGACGGCGTTGGCTATCGGGGATGGGGCACGACCAACTCTGCAACCACTCGCAAACCGTCTACCAACCTAGGAAGTGGTCGAGGAGGGATTGGAGTGGCGGTGTCTGATGGTGGTAGCAACGGTGGAGGCTATGGCTATCAAACGTCTCCTTCGAATGGAACCGAACGACCTTCAGACGGACACTCAAGTGATCCTCTTGTCGGTAGCCCGGGCGCTCGGCCAACCACTGGCGATTCAGACCTTGCAGCTCTGGGTGCTGCGCCTGTGGCGGGCGTAGCTCGCCAGGAGAAGGGCGTTCACAGAGGCCCGTCGAATGCTTCTTCGGCATATTCGAACGGCCCTGCTCGGTCAGAGGGCTCGGATGAGGTTCCATTGCCAGGTGGCGCACCAGCCGGACCGTACTATCACGAGGATAGTCCATACTATAACGATACCCAGGCCCAGCCTGGGTTCTATGGAGACAGCTCGCTTGCCGGTGGACAGCCAGTTATAAGAGACGTGCAAGCGAGGCGAAATACGAGAATCGAGAAGCCGTCTGTGTTCCCTCAACAAGGAAGCTCGGGTATAGCGCAGAATTTCTAGAGCGGTACAGCGATTTCTTGTGGCGTTTCACAGTTGCGGTTACGAATCTGCTCTGGATGACAGCTTCATGAGATTCCCCTGCTAGGTTTGAGTTCCAAGGTGCCTGCAACGCCATGAAATGGCCTTGACCAGAGTGGTTTTTTTGATTATGCATGGATATTGTTCATTTACCTTCGGCTGGAGGCGCGTGTCATGGCATTCTTCGATCACGTTTTGTGGCAGAAGGCCTTTCGGGCAGTCGGAGGCCGACTGGGACATTTTTCAGTCTTGAATGCCGTGGTGAAACTTCGTGGAGGACTCTGGAGTAGTTGGCAGACAGCTCGAACAGCTTTTTATAACATGATACCCGCTTTCTTACATTAGGGCTCATCATTGAGCGTCAGCACCGCTGATTGTGCTTCTTGAATCGACTTGAGAGAGAATAGCCCTGTGCAGTCGATAGCCACGATGTTCTTGAAAGCCAAGATCTCGCCCATGTGTTCAGATAATTGGCTCCCATCAACCACCGCAAGGGTTTTGGTGTTTTCCGGTACACCAACTTGACGAGCGCGCTGCTCGCACCTGGCATAGCAGCACCCACTCATGGCAGCACCAACTACTTCCAGTACTGTCTGGCAGATCTGCCGGGCCTTTCTTTCGCCTTGCACCGCTGCTTGCCTCCGTGAAATCGGCACGATCTTTTCATCCGTCGGGATCGGCCAGCGCCTAGTAATTTTACCATCACCTCCTCTCTACCTATATCTTGAAGCAACGTGTGCAGCTTATTCCATGACACGAATGACACCCAGAGCCGTGGACTGACAATGTGGGGAGCTTTGACCATGCATTCTATTCGTGGCAATAGGACATCTCACGCTTCTGTCCGCCTCTGAGACCGTATTAGAATTGACAGGCGCACTTGGGCTTGCCGAGAGGTTTGCTTTTCTCGTGACCCTCTTTGACTTCACGCGCGATGTATGTTGTTGCCTTCGTACAATGGCCTTCCAGACGTGATCCTGTGCGCTAGGGTGTGAATCCCGCTGATGTATGCCTCCGCAATGCAGGAAGTTTGGAAAGCAGATACAAAAGCGGCAGCTGGAGTTGCCGGAATATGCTGCAAGTTTTCTCAACTACAAAGCTCTCAAAAAGGTTCATTCCATACCATGCCACTGACTACTTGCTGCTTATGGTTGACATGAACACAGCTGATCAAGCATCTGAGTGCTACCCCGACCATTGCTGCTCAAAATGCACTGGCTGGGGCGCAAGGGATACTCGACCCTAAAATCGCCTTGCGAGCGAACAAAGAGGTCTTCTTCTTTCGCCTGGTCTGTGGTATCGTGCTCTGCAACCGTATGTTGCTCATGATATCTTAGGAGCGCGAGATCGAGAGGGTCAATGCTTTCTATCTCCAAAAAGAAGCAGAGGCATGCACCTGGATCCTCTTGCCTATCTTCACTCCTAACTTCAGAACAGTTCTCGTTACGATTGAAGACGCTACTGGACAAGAGGCGTACCATCCAGGCTCGCAACGCCTTTACGTCCAAGATATCAGCAAGTTTTGCAACGCTCGTCGAAGGATTCCAGCAGTTCGACAATGATCTCAACAAACTCCAGGTACGAACTCATGAGCCGTCTAGGCGCCTGTTTGGCTAATTTCGGTAGCAATTCGTTGAGATCAATGAGACTGCGATTTCGAAAATTCTCAAAAAGGTGTGCAAGTGTCCTTGACTGTCAATCATCACCTGCTACGACATGCTAATGGGCTACAGTGGGACAAAACGTCAAAGGTCTAGAGCACAACCGCCCTGAGCCTGTCCATTGAGGTTGACGAAAAGCTAGTCTCGGACCAAGGAGCTCTACTTGCAACGTGCAGTAGAGATCCAGCCATGTTTCCACCGTGATGTTCTTCGAGATCTGTCCGATCGCGCCACAACCTCGAGACTCGACCTTGAAGCATGGGCTGAGGGTGAAAATATACAGTATGACACAAGCCGCCCAGCCGATAAGATCATCGGTCAAAGGGTGGGCACTGACGAGAGTGACATCGATCTGCAAGTGCTACAGGCTGTTGTGACCGACAATCTTACTTCCCTCCAAGAGTGGATAACGAGACTTCAGAAGTCCCCTCACGCGGGTGATCAATTCACGCGGATCTTTCTGGCCTCTATCAACGATTCGTCTGACGAAGCGCTCGGTCTGCTCCTTGAAACAAATTCTGTTGCTCTACATGCTGAAGATGATATCAATGAGCGGAATTGCTTGCACGAAGCGGCCATCTACGGTCGAGACTTTGTGCTACATCATGGTCTTGCAGGCGGCGTCGACGTTTCCCGGACCGATGTATACGGAAGAATACCGCTGCATTACGCATGCCTGAAAGGTAGAGTGAGTATGGTCACGCCATTGATAGAAGCTGGCGACCAGACCGTTGACCACAAGGACCATGACAGTTTTACGCCATTGATACACAGTATTGTCCGACATCAACTTGCTTGTGTGCAACAGTTGCTCTTCCACAATGCTCGGATTGACCCCCTCACAGAGGCCGACCACATCCCGCTCAACCTAGCCTGTCAACATGAGTCCATACAGGTCGCTACTCTACTTCTACAGCAGGGAGCAAAACTTTTACCGGACGCAGAAGGGCTATACCCTCAGCACCTGGTCGCTCGGTCGAGTCAATCGTCTGACCTGTTGCTCCTTCTGAAGGAACACGGCGCTGACCTTAATCAGAAGGACAAGCTCTACCAGTGGACGCCACTTTTCCATGCTGCCAGTGAGGGCCGAATAGAATGCTTACGTACGCTGCTTCAGAACGGGGTTGACGTGGACGCTTTGGATGAGAAGGGCCTTTCTGCAATGTATTACGCGACATGGGAAGGGCATTTGGAATGCATGGAGCAGCTGTGGCAGCAAAGTCGTCGCTCAAAGACATCATCGGGTAGTCTTCGCGAGGGATTGTTGCTTGGACAAGGACGGCAAATGCCTGGTCTCTTGAATGCTGAGCCGTTGAAGACTCCTCAGGAAACCGACGGTATCCCTGATTTGTCGCTCCCGCCCCCCATAATTCCCTTGAGACGATATGGCCATAATTTCTTGGATACGAAGACGTTGATCTCGATCGGCTTCTCTCCTGGATCTGAAGCGATTACTTTCTTTAACGAAGGCCGATACCCTGCAGCGCGGATTACGATCTCATCGAAATTGTCCGATCTCATTCCGCGGAATCTCATGCTCCCAATTCAAGAGGATTCAAGAAACGTCTCGTTCCAGATCGATGGTCTCAACACATTTGCCATCGATTTTGAGGTCTTCCCAACCTTCGGCTCTAAAGTAATCGCGAAATCAGTGGCTTTACCAGATGTTTTTCGAGCTAGTGAAAGCAGCTCTGGCTCATGTTGCCTACCCTTGTTTGATCCCCGCTTGCGCGCTATCGGTCAGATCAGATTCATTTTCCAGGTCATCAAACCGTACTACGGAGATCCTCTTGATATTACCCATTTTGCAACTTACTGGAAGGCCACTGGTGCTTTCGATGACCCGAACGGACTCATTACTGTCTCAAGTCTGTCTGGCGATTATCTGCGGCTCTACGTCCAGCTCACCCGTGACTGTGTTCCGATTGTGTATCCCAAGTACAAGATGAACCATCATGGCTTGGATATTCCAATCGGCCAGTTGACCCACGCAGAGATACAAAATGCCGGTGCTGGACAATTGTCGACAGGTAACGACTTACTACTAGACATCAACTCTACAGGACGTGTTCCCTCACTGGACGGGTTGCAAAGGCTCATCTGCTCCACGATGTCCCTCCAAGACTTGCTAGCCAACCTCAGGACAGATGTTCATCTCAATCTCCAGGTCTTATACCCAGCAGCTGGGGAAGAACGATCTTTGGGTCTTGGTTCAACCACGGATATCAATACCTTTGCTGACGCCGTACTGACAAAGGTGTTCGATCACGCAAGATCGTCCAAACAGCAGAGTCCCGACTTCATGAGGTCCATAGTTTTTACGTCGAACAATCCCAACATCTGCACTGCGCTGAACTGGAAGCAGCCAAACTGTAAGTAGATCCCTAAAAAGGAAATACGATTGAGCTGACATATTGACCAGACCCGGTCCTCCTCTGCAACGATCTGCTTGAGCCACGAGTCGTCAGATCGACGACGGATGATAAGAATTCGCTCTTTAGCCAGTCTTACTGCTCGATGTCAATCAAAGAGTCCGCCAGAATGGCCCAGACCAATAACTTCATGGGTTTGATGGTTCAATCTCGGGTTTTGGTAAGTCCATTTGCGACACTCTCCCGCTATCCTCTCACGATATCTCCATATCAGGACTGCATGTCAAGCCTCTTACGGAATTTTCTAACGGATTGGTAGGAAATGGTTCCAGCCCTGGTTGACACCGTCAAAGAGCTGGGCTTGGTTCTGGTGGTAGACACTTCCAACGAAAAGACGGAGCCTTCTAACGGCAGTACGAGAGGCTGGTCGCCGATGCCTGAAGGCGTCAATGGAATTCTGAAGGATAACGGGATTCTCAGATTCCATGATACCGTTGATATGTAACAGGAGGTCATTGCATTGCATAGCAAGTTCCCCAGGTTGGGGTTTCGCCTTGGGCGGCATTAACTCGGAGTTACTGCCTTTACTGCTTACATGACACGGAAACTCTTGTGCTTGGGCACAATGCTTGCACAATCTTCTAAGACTTGCCCGCCGGTTTCTGTGACTTGATTCGAGTCGAAGACTTAATTCTCTGTCCCAGCGTCGACTCCCCGAGATGCCAAGACCTCCTAAACTAGCTTCAAGGTAATTAGTTAGCTTTGAGATTTGAGCTTCCACGGCCGGTTTGAAGCATCTGCAATCATGACCAGGGCTTTCGTGTAGGGAGCTACGAGTATACGACCCGAGTTGGCGAACGCGACGCAAGTCTGCTGAACTCCGAGATGCCTCCTAAGACTCCCAATACCCTCGCCATCCAGCTCCCTCCTCCTTTCCTGCTCCCTAGATCTCTCCTCCGTCCACGAAATGCCCCAGCACAAAAGCGACATTTTGGTATCAAATCAATCGACGACCCTCGACCTAACCGATTCAATATTGGTCATGGCCTGTCACCACTTCTCTCATCCTCTACCGCCGCATTAGAACGAAGGGCAAAGGCCGATACGCTGCCATTACGAGCAGGTGCGCTAGCTGTCAAAAAGGGCATGACGGCCATCTTCAACCCCGAGACCGGTGTCCGCACGCCTTGTACAGTCCTGCAACTCGATCGAGTGCAAGTCATCGGCCACAAGACGAGAAAACGACATGGCTATTATGCGGTTTGTGTCGGTTACGGACACAGGAATGAGCGGAATATTTCGAAAGCAATGCTGGGCCATTACTCTGTCCAAGGAGTGTCGCCAAAGAAGCATCTACAAGAATTCCGAGTCGCAGATCACAAAGGGTTGCTGGCCGTGGGCGAAGAGATACAAGCGGATTGGTTTATGGAGGGCCAATTCGTTGACACGAGGAGTAATTGCAAAGGCAAGGGATTCCAGGGCGTCATGAAGAGATGGGGCATGCACGGACAGGATAGATCGCATGGTGTGTCGCTCGCCCACAGGAGCATGGGCTCAGCGGGACAGGGGCAAGGTGGTGGTAGCAGGGTGTATCCTGGCAAGAAGATGGCCGGGAATATGGGCGGGCAAAGGAACACGATACAAAGCTTGAAGGTAATGCAAGTGGATGCAGCAAAGGGGATCGTGGTCGTGAGCGGTAAGAGAAGCACTCTAGGGCACCTGTTTGCTAGGTGGTATTTGCTGACTCTTGTGCTTAGGTGCCGTAAGTGGACCCAAGAACTGTATGGTGATGATACAAGATGCGTTGAAGAAGCCATGGCCAAACGTACCGCCTCCTCCAAAGCCCGCGCAGATTAACGAAGAGAAGAGAGAAGCAGTGGGAGCCAAGCAATAATCATCGCATTGAAGACCGCTCCTGAGTCTTCCTCGTAGGCCTGTATGATTATTCCTCGGGGTGACTTGGACCTCTGCAGGTCGAGAAGCAGAGCATGTCAAAGTAGGCTGGAATATCATAATGAAATGACCTCCAGCTCGAGGACGTCAATTCTCTGACTTGACTTGACCCAAGAGGGCAGGTGACCGAAGCGTGCGGAAAGGTGATACTCGCACTGCCCTGTTCTCGAGTCAATCTTACATGGCCTGTCCAACGCATAGCTTCGACCCAACATGAAGCTCTAATCCCACTCGTAAGCATCGGTCAAATCCAAACAAACATATCCAAGCTCCAGAAACAAGCTTCACACAGCCCCGATAAGCACCTGGCCATGAGCGCCTTGGACCAAGTTGAACCCAATCGCCTCCTCCCATCTCCCCGAAGCCAACAGTTTTCGGAACCGGATGGCCTAATATGTAGCTGGAGCCCTTGTCTGTTACAATGCCTACGCAAAAGTATCTACCCGCGGGCGCGTTTTCTTGGCTAAATTTCGACGCGTTTTTTCGATCATTACATTTGCACCATACATTACACCATACCTAGAAGGCCTTTGGCGATAATTTCTGCGAATATCCCTCGTGGAGAAGAGCTTACACCCTATACTCGATCAAAAATAATAACTTTACATGAAGATGGCGCTGAAATTGGCGATATTTCGAGACGATTGAAAATCTCCGAAAATATCATAAAATATACTGTTAAAATAGACGCCCAGCGTTTAGAAGGCAATATCATATAGTATATAAGCAGGTTAAAGAAATATACTTAATTAAACGCTTAAAATATTATATATTTTATTCGAATTCATCCGAAATTTATATATATAGATATTTAATAAAATCTTCACATCTATCTCTCTTATGACATTCTTAATCGCATTCTTAATTCTGCGGGTATTAAGAATTGAAAAGCTCTTAAATAATCTATATTAACAGCTGAACATACTTAAATTTATTATAAATAAGTTAAAATTCACTTAAATTAAAAGATTGAGTGGAAATTTATTATTTTTTTAGATAAATACTTAGTAGAACGAAGTAAGAAATGATCACGTTAATAAATCTTTTGTACGCTTACGTAAAAATAAGATAAAAAGATAATTAAGTTATATAATATAAGAAAGAATATTTATATTATAATTTAAGATGTTATTTAAATAAAAGAAAGATTAAATTTAATTATAATAATCCGCGATAAGAAGATTACTTAAAATAATTATTTTATTAACTTTTATCTCGAAGTTCTTAATAATTAGATAAAAGTTTACTTTAAATCTAATTATATATTTATATAAAATAATATCAGTATTTATATAACTAAAAAGATTAAGAATTGATTTAAAGATAAGAATATATTATTACTTAATTAATTATTCTATTTGTTAAATATAAATCTCATTAAATATATTTAAAAGAAGTTGAAAGAGATTATTTATTAATATTATTCAGAGCTGATTAATATAAATAAAAGTAAGGTTAATCTACTTACTTTAAGTGCTGCAATTATAGATACTTAAGATGTAATATCTCAGATCTGACTCAATAATCTAATTAATAATATGCTGAGACGGATTGAGATTGTTTGAAAGAAGAAAGACTGGCACATTAAGTATTAGTATTAAGAGATCTAATTCAGAAGTATCTCAGTCTTAAGGCCTGCTATTTGTGAATATTTTGCAACGGGTCTTATAAATAACTTATTTGTTTTGGTCTTGTAGTAGTAAAATGTATGGTGGTGAATAAAACGGTGGGTGGGGCGCGAAATTTCCGCGGGTAGATACTTTTGCGTAGGCATTGTATCACCCCACGATTCGAAGAAGAGAAACTCTTCTGCTTTCGGCGCTGCACAGCCTCTGCGGATCGTCGATCTTCCGCGCCCAGCACCTGTGCCGCAGCTTTCTCTCCCACGACCGTCCCTGCATGACCACCATCTGTGCTTCCTGACCACGATGTCTCGGTTCAGACGGCCAGACAAGTAAGGCCAGTGTCATTCGCATGATGGACACCATCTTCACGAGGAAAAGGCAGGCAAGCGTGCAGCATCTTCCCTTAGGCAAAGCGCCGGTACAATGGCCTAATGTTAGATGTCGACCACGCCTCGAAAGATAGCGTGCAGGGGTTGCCGCTTCCAATCTCGAGCCAAAACAGACACGAGCTTCCTCTCAGAGAGCTTCCTCTCAGAAGGACACACCGACGGCCGGCGTCTGTGCGTGGCTGGTAGCTAATCAGCTATGCTTACAATGAGCAATGCAAGCTTCACGAAGAGGAAGAGGAAGCCTAAGCTGAGTACCACTAGGTGGCAGATATAAAGACATCTCAATCCACTTGGTGGGTGCAAAGAAGGGTCGGATCGATTTTGGTTGCTATGTAGTAGTTTTCGGGCTGCTCATTTCTGCTTTACACCTACTCGAACCCTATCACACTACTCCATACCCCTTTGGACTTGATCACATTCCATTGCTTTACTCTCTTTCAACTCCTCCCTTACCATCATTCACCCTAGCACATGTCAGACAGCCTGCGCCTCAGGCTCCCCATCGGCCCATTTTGAGCCAATTCCGGCCCATTTCCTACATATATAGCTCCAATTCAGGAGACATTCTAGATAAATTCTATCCAGTTGATTCGGTCCATTTACAGTCAATTCATTCAATTCTCCAAGCATTTTCGCGCTATTCTAGCCATTTGCTTGACAGTGCAACTTTCCAACCCATCGCAAGAATTCCCACCATTAAAAATTCAACAAGGACCAACACCCCCAACACATAGCACAATGCTGACCCAAATCTCCCTTTTCACCTTCGCCCTCCCCCTCCTCGTCTCCGCCCAGTACGGTGGTGCCACCTCCGGCACCTCTACGATGATGATGACCAGCACCAGCTCCGCCTCCTCCAGCTCCAGCACCTCCGGCGCCATGCACTCCGTCGACGTCGGCAGCGGCAGTCTGAAATTCACCCCCGACACCGTCATGGCCGCCATGGGCGACACCATCAACTTCCACTTCTACCCACGGAACCACTCCGTCGTGCAATCCAGCTTCGACGCCCCCTGCGTACCCCTCAGCAGCGGAAACACCGCCGCCATCTTCTCCGGCTTCATGCCCGTCTCGGGCGCGGAGGGCACGATGATGTTCAGCATGATGGTCAACTCCACCGATCCGATCTGGCTGTACTGCAGTCAGGGCGAGCATTGTCAGGGCGGGATGGGCATGGTGGTCAACCCGCCCAGCAGTGGAAACACCCTGGATGCGTACAAGACGGCCGCGAAGGGTGTGCAGAGTGCCATGTCGCCCGCTACTGGGGTTTCGGGTGGAGTTGTTATGGCGAACTCGGACGGCGGCGCGAGCAGCAATAGCAGCAGTATGAGCAGTGGCAGTGGGAGTGCAACGAAGACGGGCTCCACCTCGTCGGCTTCCGCTTCCGCTTCCGCTTCCGCTTCCGCTTCGGCGGCGAGCACCGGCGCCGCGTCTGGGTTGGTTCGACCCTTTACTGGGGCGGCAGCGATCGGGATGCTTGCTCTTGGACTGGGTGTCTGGACCTCGCTTTGATCTCTACTCTGAACGAAGGTGGAAGACATTGAGGAAGGCGGGCGGGTGGGGCAGCCAGGGCCAGAAAGATGGGTTTGATGTTACATTGGCAAAACAAAACAATACCGGTAGGGTAGGCCCTAGGTAAGGGGCACACGGATTGGTGGTCCCTGTTGCGTTCGAAAAGCCACGTTGATTGCTGCCTCGCAGACAAGCTTGAGGCTCCTTCATCCACTCTCGGAGAGACTGCGGGTTCGATGCTTTCCCTCGAACCGGTTTGGCTCGTAGCGACTTGATACTACACAGCAAAAATTTTACTGTGAAGAAGTTTCCACTTTGCCACACGCTCCTCTCTCTCTCTCTCTCTCTCTCACTCTCTCGCTCGCTCGCTCGCTCGCGGTAGTATGAACCCGTCTCGCTGTTTCTTTGGAAAAGTAGGCAACATCCTTTCCAGCTCATTCTTCGCTGCTTTCAATCTGTTTCCACTCGTCAAGCCAATGGCACAGCCGAGCTGCAATACGGAAATTTTGACTTCTTTCGCAGACGCAGACAGGTAGGCGGGCAATGATAGGGATGGTTTTTTTGCATTTCTCTCGCCCAACTATTTGGTTCCCCTAACTAGCTAGCTGGCCTATTCCTGGCATCTTCGATGACCAACTTAGATCCTCCTTCCTCCCCTACATAAACCTCCGTTTTTCACTGTGCTGCTAGCAATGTGGACTGGCTTGGGCAGCCGAAAGACGCCCTCGCTGGCTCCCTATCGCTGCCTCTGCCTCTGCCGCTGCGCTGCAGCCTTGTTCCCACAGCCTCCCCGCCGTCATCTTCCGCTTCTGTGAAAGACGGTAGCAGCCCAAAGCCTTCTACAGCTGCAGTCGTCTGCTGTATCTGCTCATATAGCGCCGCGAAGCTCTATCAGCTCCGCCCCCAAAAGCTTCCCACGACTATCCATCATAAAGCCACTGGCTACCCGGTGTCCAACCAATTTCCACGCCACCGAAGGGTGCGGTTTTGGTAAGACTGAAGGTCGAACCCTGTTCGTGGACTTGAGGTTGAATGGCAGACGGTAAAATAGTTGATGCTGTGCGAATTGTGATTAGTCGTTTGCGGAACGCCCATGTGGTCGATTTAGATGACATACTTGAGATATCGATGTCGATCGAAACCGGACACGCTCTGCTCCTGCGAGCACAGAGCTATTTTGGTGGTAGATTAAGAAAAAGGTAGCGGACATGCTGAGCTTAAAAGCTATGGTCCATCCCAGGGTCAAGTGGAGATGTCCCTAATAGGCGGAAAGTAGGCGGAAGCCACTTACTTGTCAAAGGGTTCCTCTTCACTTTGCCATCTCAACTGGCACATCCTGTGAAGGATATCCCCCCTGCTGTGGTCCGCCGTTCATTGCTGATGGCCCCTGACTGGGTTGCATATGCTGCATAGGCACTTTCCCCTGGTAAGGTCCACCATATCCACTACTCATGGTTCGTTGTGGCTGTGGTGGATAGTGATATGCTTGACCTGGACTGGTACCGTACGAAGTGTGTTGTCCCGCATAACCTCCTCGCATTGGTGGGGGCTGACCATATTGGCCATACCCCATCTGCGCTGCCTGCCCAGGCATTCCATAAACATGCTGACCAGCATGATGACCTTGCTGAGATCCCTGATGCATCACCATCGGTGCAGTACGACTTGGACTCGGGTAGCCTGAATGTGGTTGTGACGCAACATGTTGAGGATATGCCTGCGTAGGATTCGGTGAATACATCGGCATGTGCTGATACTGCTGCTGAGGTAGACCCATGTACGGACCGTTCGACGGCTGGTGAGTCATCATTGGAGCTCCCATCTGGGGAGTCTGAGCATGCATGAATTGTGGGGTGGCAGGATACTGGCGCATATGCATTGGTGAAGGGCCGCCCTGAGCAGGTATATATTGTGCAACTGGCTGACCATATTGCATCGAGTTCGAATGAGCCATAGGCGACTGGTACACCATCTGTCCAGAGCCGAGTCGAGGCGAAGGGAAGACTTGAGGTGAGCCTGCCATATGCATCCGAGAATGGCCGTCCTCATAGTGCGGGTGTTGGTGCTGAGATTGTGTATGCTGCATAACATGATGAGGCGCGTGGACTTGCGGAATATTGTGAGCGCCATTCTGTAGGTGGTAAGGGATTTGCTGTTGATAAGGAATCTGTTGAGTAGATGCAGAACGAGTCGAGGGGGCTGGAGAAGCACTCGGCGCAATCAGCTTGTCAAAAACATCCTTGTAGGTTCTGTCCTGGTTTTGTTCTGCCACATCCCAGCGAGGTGGTGTGTTATAGGCCGGATGAATACCACCATTGTTAGAGTAGTCCTTCTTCGTCTGTTCCTTCTGCTGCTCCACCTCTCTCTTCATTCGAGTGAAAGGATTAAAATAGTCGGCAAATGCAGGTCGTTCTGCTGCTGGCTTTGGCTTCTTTGCGCCAAAGAAGCTAGAAGGGCTCACTACACCTGACGCAGAGCGAGCCGGCTCGATCGGCCTAGGGCTGGATGGTGCGATAGATGTTCCAGCAGGGGTGAAAGCTGGAGCCGCTACGTTTGGCTTAAACTCGGATGCCTTGGCATTGAATTTTGCAGACACTGCGGAAGTAGGAGTATGTACGCTTGATCTTTGAGGACTGGAGTGATCAGACTGATCTGCCATCGGCCCAAGAGGAGGGAATCTGCCTTCATGAACTGGGATAGGTGTAGGAATACTCTGGGGTGGTAAAGGCCTCCGGTCGTGCTGCAGTCCTGCAGAACGATGAATCGCGAAACCTGGTCCACCTCGGAGCTGGTGGCCTGCCTGAGATTGGCCTTGTCTTTCATTTCGGGCAGGGGCTGCAGGATAGCCTTGGCGAGTGCGATTGAATGTCTGTCGCTCAGGGATAGGTGCAGGAACCATTGAAGGATCAAACTTCCCTACAGCAGCAGTTTTGGAGGGGAGCTTCGCTTCAGTTCCAGTAGCTGAGTGAGAGGCAGGACTCGGCGTTGTAGGCACCTCCTCGTGCTCTTTTCTAGCCTTTTCGACGATCTGCTCCTGCTTGGCCGGATCTTTGGCAAGGATTCCAACAAGATCAGTTGGAACCGGTGTTCGTAGTTTGAACGTCTCCGAAAATTTTTGGAGCTCTCGCAATTTCGCGTGCCTGTCATTCGTTGCTCTTGTGCGTTGAGACTGATGAATCCTCATCTTTTCTGAAGCTGCGAAAGCTTTGAATTGATGTAGAAGTTTGTTCTCGACGTCTTCTGTCGCATTCTCCGGGACTTTACGTTGAGAAGATACAGAACTACCCGCGGGAGAACCTTTGTCCTTGATTTCTTGGCCCTGACCCGCCGAGAGGGTGCCAGTGGATGGAGTGAGGACCTTCTTCTCCGAGCGATCGATAGGTTCGGGATTGACTGCCGGTGATGCCTCTCTCTTTGGGAGCCTTGCAGAAGCCTCAGTCGGAACATTTTCAGTGTCCTTGACATGCTGTGGTTTGATTTGTACTGACTTTGCGCTTTCTGGCCTTGACACCTGCGCTGAGATGATGGCGGGATCGACGGGAGCTCCAGTAACAGTGGGTTGCCCTGTGGGTGCTCGTCGAGCAGGGGGTGTATACTTGTTCGACAGTCCCGACTGTAGCGGAGGGAAATTGAGATCGTCTCTTCTGACTCCACTATACTTGTCCTCCTCGTCTTCGCCATCATTCTCCCACGAATGACCTCGTTCTTCGCGCATGTGGGAGTTGGTCGAGGTTGTTCCTTCAATCTCTTTTGCGAGCTTTGCAGCTTGTCGTTCCCTCTCGCGATATGATGGAGCGGAGCGGTCGATTCTAGTTGTGTAGAGATGTTCATCAAAGGTGCTGCTCGTTCCGAAGAGACGACTATTAACCTCGAATTGATCCCAGCCAGCTGACCCAGCAGATTCCAGAGACAAATCAACGTCCTCGGCAGCATCAGGTATCCATGGCTGTAAGGGTCGCTCGCCTCGCTCGAGTCCGCCAGAGATGTCTGCGTCGGTGCGGAATCCCGTTGATGCACCTGTACCACGTCAGACCGCTTCAATGAGAACACTGGCATTTCACTAACCATTCTGAGGTTTTGGAGCTTCTGGTATATTCAATGACGGGAGTGATACTTCGGTAATGTCCTTTCCCTCGAAAATCATGGCGAAATCTGGGCCCGAACCAGTGAAGGCGGAGCTTTGATCTGGGACACCTTTCACAAGAGCGTCATTGCCAGGAGGTATTCGCCTTGTCATCTTTAGTGTGATATTTGTTTCACCGTTCTGGTGGGTAGACCCGCAGAAGACACCTTCGAATTTGGCCCCAGGCGTTGTCGAGATAGATATTTGACGACCCTTCATACATGTTAGCCGTTGTAATCTCCGGAATGCTAAGCACAACGAACCGTAGAAGCTGCAAGAATGAACATCAATCGGTCATGTGCATGTCTGTCAGATGTGATGTTCTCTTTGGGGACACTAGCTCTCGCTGGCCCGACTGGCTTATGCTGCAAGATGTTACCATTTTGCTGGGGCTGAGAAGTATGCTTCTGGGTAGTTGGGTTCATCGTAGAAGTCCAAGCTTTTTGTACTGGGGCGCGCCTGATAGACGAGATGTTAGTACCTGCATTGAGGATCAAGTGAGGTGGAGATGAGGATTTTGATGAGATGGTCAGCACGCTTGTAACGCTCTGCCCCTGGTATGACGCTGAGAAAGCCTGCCTCCAAGAGGGAATACCCGTCTTCGAAGCTCCGAAAGATGGAAATGGAGGCTGCTGATGGGGCCAGCTGTTACTCAGACGAAATTTGAAGAGCATACTTCTGTGATCCATCATTGGGGCTCGCGGTCTGCTTCCGTCCTCCATCAGAAGCTTTCATGCTTGATTTTGTAGCGGGTCTGCCAGCGCCGTTGGGTTGTGCGCTCAGAGAGAGGCCTGAGGCCGGATTTGCATTTGAGGCAGTACTGGGTGTGGAAGCCATTGCAGAATTGTCGGTGAAAATGTGCGCTGTGGCAGCGTTGCACAGGGAAGTGATGGTGTAAGGTGCCTCAGTCACGAATCGTTCTTCCCTCAACTCGCCGTTCGAGGTGTGCAATGAGGACGGATCTCGGCTGCAACAAAGGGAAAGGGAAGGGAAGACCCGACCGAAAGTGCACCTCGCCCTACCACGGGCGGAAGATGAGGTTGGATGCCGACGAATGGGAGAATGTGGCAAGAAAGAGAGGAGATTTGGAGAAGGACTGGCTGTCAGTGGGCCTTCTGGTGTGCCGAAGGAAAGACAGCAGTCGGTATTGGGGGGGGATAAGAATGGGCTTCGAGTGAAGTGAGAGTGAGAGTGAAAGCGACTTGGACGCTGCGAGGCTCTCGTTGGAGCTAGCATGGGCCCTAGAGGCAGAGGCCGGCTGTTAGTGGACGGGACTAACTGGATACGCGTAGGTTCCCCTCTGGCGCTCGCCTGCGGGCTCAGCTCTAGTTAAGCTGCTCGCTCACTGCTCCCCAGGCGCCGCCCTCGAATCCAGCGGCAACCCAACTGAACCCACCCTCCAGGGCGAACAGTCGACATGGGCACGACGACTATCTGTCTCTTGGTATGTGTGATGTGAATGATTCCCTGAGGTGTAGTTCGACAAGTAAATGATCCGCCTACAGATGGCAACTACCCGTAGGCCTTTCCAATACTTAGTCGTGAAATTCACGCATTTGGACGTATGAACCAGTCTGACGGCCGTTGACATTCGACCACTTAAACTACTAGCTCCGTGGACGGGCTTCGTTCTCGAGATGCACAGTCACTCAGTAAGCTACACAGCAACCACGTCGTTGAACCTACAGGTATTCGTTCGGTAAACGCCTAAGAGGGAATATTGATACATCTGAGAATCGAATTGCCCCAGCGGCTATACCTCAATTGGCGGGCAAACGTTGGGCATTCAACAAACACTCTCGTCCGCATAGAGGGAGCGTCCCGGTCTGCCCGTTCGCAAACGCGTCCAGTCCCAGCGCCATCGCTTGCCTGCTGGATGAAAAGTCCCCACCAAAAGGGAATGCAACACGCAAAATTGATTATTCAAGCCGGAAATATGGAAGGCAACCACGAACTCCTCGAACTGGCAGATGCTGGACCTCGACAGGTCAGAGATGTGGATGACAATCTTATTTTATTTGGTGTGGAGGTCGAGGAAGGACGTACCGGCTTGTTGTTGTTCTTCATGTTCATGTTCATATCCACGAACAGGAGTATCGGCCGTCCTCGGCTGATCGTCATCGGCTGCATCACCTTCTGAAGCGTGTTGGTACTCAGCGCTCGATTTCGGCGTCTCCAGAGCCTCAGTGTATGCTTCCGCTTCTGCTTC
>JAABUK010002140.1_pt1 | contig 36176 bp, 34 predicted proteins | sample 5559141 | NCBI WGS metagenome assembly JAABUK01 (sample SAMN10711869, study PRJNA513367) | rock metagenome | isolation source: Antarctica rocks | place: Antarctica: Victoria Land, Pudding Butte nord | collected 2016-01-03
TCTATTGACTCTCTGATGTTGTTCTGTCTTTCGATTGCGTCGATCATCAGGTAAACGAATTTCTTTAGACTCGTTCTGCCTAGACGAGTATCTTGAATGAGTAATGAAATCGATATCGTGTGATAAATGAATTCTTAATATAATGTTGAGATCATGCCTAGAATCTAACCACACTGCAGCGAGGTAGTGCGTAGCTGAATAGAATGTTTGATCAATAGAGGTAGCTATAACTAGGAAACTAAGAATACAGAAGAAAGAAGACGATTCCGAGCTGTATCTATAGTAGAGCGAACAAAGGGACGAAGTAGCCGGTTTGTCAGAGCTCGAATAGATGAAATGTTTCAGCATATTTCGATTCGAAACATCGTTGTTCCTTGTTCACATACCGAAATCCCTAGAGCCTATTAGCTAGGCTCTATTTCATCCCGACACACTTCGTAACATCATGAATTAATTGAAGTCAATCTTCACTTTCAATCAAAAGCTATAAAGACATTGCAGAAGACAATGAAAGCATGACTGATTGCGATGTACGAAGATTAGTTTCATGATCAATTTTGCAATCGATTTTGCAATTAATTTTGCAATTCAAATACTGATTACTTAACAGACATCAATCTTTGTGCAATTCACGCAAAGCGTGTAATCATTCAAGCGAAGAATATGAGATTGATTTTTCGTCTCACGAGCGAAAAGTTTACATTTGAAGCTTGTTCAAATTACATGACGAAGTAGATAGTCATGTTACTATGCAATCAGAATGCAACGCTGTCGCAAGACAAATAGATAGTAAATACAATTTTTGCACTGTCACACTGTTAGTGATACTATTGCTTTCACGCACAATTCAAGTTAATTCTTATCGCTTTTGTCAATAACTTTAGTTTTTTTTCCCTTGAATGTAAAGTCAATTGATTAACTACTTGTATGCATGAGATTTCAGCGCAAACGAAATTTTCACACACGCTAACTAAAACTATCTATATTGATGTCATTTTAGCACGTCAAACTCTAACTATTTGTTGCTAATCTTTCTAGATTAGAGTGCGCGGAAACTCAGTTTGCGCGAAAACCTCATGCATACAAGTAATTATTCTATTTTTAGAAATCGAATTCGAATTCAGTTTGCATGAAAACTCTGTGCATATGAGTAAGTATACTATTTTTAGAAATCGGGTTCGAGCAACCCAACCCGAACCCAGGATTGGGTTGGGTTGACCCCCCCCAACCCAACCCAACCCTAACCCGACGGCAGGCCTAATTCCGAGCTTTCCTATTCCAGACTAGCGCTTCTCGGAGATTGTTCGAATTACAAGGTCTTCCGCCCGATGACACCGCTCAATCAGTGCAGAGCTAGGTTGTCACGAGGGTGAGGCGAGTAAGAAACACGACGCTGCCTTTCAGATAGGTTGAACAACGTCGCTAAGAATCGTCCGTGTGACAGTCTCTTTCAACCCTTCGAATAGATCGATGGAGACATCAATTCCTTCTGCCAAAGTTCTATCGTCGAGTCTGCAGTCTGACCTCGATTGAAGAGAACTTGATCTGCCTCGAGTGGCTGCTTTCACTGAGCGGTGCACACAACATTTCTCAAAGGCCGTACTGCAACAAAGGATCAGCAGGCTGGCTTAGCAATCTTTGACACATCTAGGATCAGAGCAATGCATGTTTCTATATGGCGCGTCGAGGATCTTTTGACATTCTTCGACAGCAAGCGTGACTTTCTCAGTTCGATGAAGGTCGACCGCTGGGCGAGAGAGTGGGCGAGGAATTCGAACGAGTATCTCTGCTGGAACTTTATATCTACGGACGCTCTAGCCAAGTTCATACCCTACGAACGCCTTGGCCTTCGATCTGATTCTTCAGACGACAACTTTTTACGACCGGAGTTTATCGATGCAAGTTCCCTAGGCGACTTCAGGAAGAGATTTTCCTCTTCTTCAGAGCTGCTCACCGTCGATCAATACCAATGTCGCGTTTCGAGCATCGTAATAGAGCTTACAGATCACGTGAACCCCGTCAAAGACATTGACTCGTTTGTGAAAGCTATTGTCAATTGTTTCTTGAATTCGGCACTATGGGGATACAAGTTGAAAGAGAGAATAGAGATGCTGGGACCTCTACTTCGAAGGATAAATGCTGCTAAGTACGCTTTGAAAGTTATAAAGCGTGATGATATCGAGACTGGATAGAGTGAGACGAAAGAACGATGGTATGCGCTAATCCTACATCGACGTCTATATCAACTCAAGGATCTCTCATCTAACTCTACGCCCCCCGAACAAGATAGCTCTGCAGAATCAGAGCTCATCTTTGAAGACTTTTTCGCCTTCGATTTCTTCGGCTTTTGATCAATCACGCTCTCGAGGTCTCTAGATAGCAGATTGACAGGTACAAGGTACGATTCTTTCTAAGCTTCGGGTCAGCGCGAGTCCGATTGATCGAGTCTATACTTACAATCTTCGTCATTGTCGAAGGTCATCGTTCATGTTCTGTCGATCGATAAGTGTAATATCTTCCGTTTTTCCGGATGATTAGTGCAAGATCGGCATGGCAAAGGCGCGTCAGCTGATCTGCCTTTTTCACTAGTTTTGTTTTCCTTCTAGTAAACTGTTGGGTTTTTGCTTTGGTTGTGTAAGGCATCTTCTTTGTTTCCCGGCGCTTAGGTCAAGCAAGCTCGATATTTAAGGAAAAGGAAAGAGGAAAAGAAATCTGTGTCTACTACCCTCTGATCCCCCTACTGCCCTCTTACTCTGGCGGTTTCCCCCCTCACCACCTTTCGTGCTCCAACTTTGACGCCCCCAACTTACCACCCTTCGTGCTTCAACTCTGGCACCCCCAACTTACCGCCTTTCGTGATTCAACTCTGGCGCTTCCATACCTCGTAGATAACGAAACCTAGTTCTACCACATGTGCCATCTCGAGAGTTGTTCAAGCACGAAACTTGATATCTAGATTAGTTGAGGAATTTGAGACTCAATGGCTGGTACAATCCATGATCGGTAGTGATTCTAGAAGTGAGCAAAAAATATGAAATAGAGGTCAAACACTTCCTCAAATTTAGCAGGCGCCGAGATCCCTAACTGGGAATATCTATCGTGGTGGCAAAACGCTATCTTTAGCAATTCAACGAGATCCCCTCCCCTGCAAGAACCTTCCCACGTGATATATCGCCATCTTTAACAAGTCAACGGGCCCCCCTTCCCTGCAAGACCCTTCACACGTGATATATCGCCATCTTTAGCAAGTCAATAGGCCCCCCTCCCCTGCAAGACTCTTCTCACGTGACGAACCGTCAACTTTGGCCGCAATTGACGCCTAACCCGCCTCAGAGCCGCCGAAACCCTTTGAAAGCCAGCATCAGGAGCCAAGAAGTCTAATCTACACGAGCGAAGTTCCATGAGAAATTTTCTAGAAGCACATCAGCCCTATGATTGTTCCCCGTTGAATTGTGAGGTGTCTGGAGACCAATGATGGCCCAAGACATCCGTCCTGGCGGGCCTGGGAGAGAGATAGTCCCCGGCACCAGCGCCTAGGAGCCCTATGCTTCTAGGCATAGGTGCCTAGGGCCGCCTCGTTCCTAGGACCAGGTTACTAGGAGAGAATGGTTCCTGGGGACTGGTGGCTTCCAGAGCTCTCTCGGCTGGCTGCCGTCAAGAGCATCGGACGTGAGTTTTCCGGACGTGACTTATCAACCCCTGAGAGTTCTGACCGCAGTACAGGTAAGAGCTCTCTATCCACGAAACGCTCGCGACGGAGGCGGTACTCGCAGCTACGACGCATCCAGATCACAATCGATCGAACCGATGACTACCTGTCGCGAGACTTCATCTTCCCCTTCGAGTCTGACGAGTGATGAACATCTATTAGCTCAGGCAAGCATTCGCTCTCTGTATCTCGACGTGAATCGAAGTCGCGACACTCGTCCGACGCCGAGGAATCCCGAAGAACCATACGATCCTCAATACGTAAGTGACATGCGGCATGACGAGAGAGATGCGTTGAGAATCTTGATATCGATCCCGCCAGAATTTGAGCGAGGCGAAGAACCGTGGTCCCAAACCGACCCTGCGCGCTGTCTTTCTATGCTGATGTCATCACCGCTGTGGCCTTGATGAGATTAGCGAGGAACTGAGGTGGGTCTGACTGGCTCTCGCAAGTTGTTGGATTCGTAGAAAATGCTACGTCTACTGCTGTGGGTATGTCCCCAACGATCCGAGCGATTGAAGTTGCGAATATTCAAATATTTCAATATATGCAATCTCCTGAAGACATTCTGATGAGCACTCTTTCACCCTTTCGAAACGACCTGAAAATCCACGGATGAATATTTTCCGGAAGAAGTAAGACTTGTAAATGTGTAAACATTTTCAACGAATAGAACTACCCACGGATTAAATATTTTTAGGGCCCTCTCGAACTACAACTCCACGAGAAGTAAGACTCGCAAATGTGTAAGCATTTTCAACGAATAGAACTACCCACGGATTGAATATTTTTAGGGCCCCTAGGACTACAACTTCATAAGAAGTAAGACTCGCAAATGTGTAAACATTTCTAACGAAATAGAACTACCCACGGATTGAACATTTTTAGGATTGCCGCCTCCCTCAGGAATGCAATTTCACGAGGGGTAAGACTCGCAAATGTGTAAACATTTCCAACGAATAGAACTACCCACGGATTGAACATTTCTAGGATTGCCGCCTCCCCCCTCTCCACCCCCACACTCGCTTCCTCTCACCACACTGAAATTCCACGAAGAGTAAGACTCGCTAAAGTGTGAACATGTCTAATGAATAGAACTATCTACGTCGCGAGGCTGCATGAGCTGAGAGTAAAGGAAGCTATTTATACCAAAATATGAAGTGAATCTGCAAGCAGTATCAATCAAAAACATGGATTTCTATATAGCCCGATCATCTTCTTCAGGAATTCTAGAAGGATCTACATGACAGGCTTATGCAGATGCCTGAAATAATCGTAAGCTACTCGAACAATATTGTACTAGATGATTACGTTTCATATCCGTTTTAACCAAAAGGCCGTTGATTGCAATCTCGTATGAATTTTCTCTAAAGCGCCCACCTGATCTACTGTGAATACTGTAACTTCGTAGTTTGTTATACGAGGCATCCTTATGCACGTGACAAATTTCTGAAACTTGTTTCACGCTAATCACGAACACAAAGAACGGTTTTCTGCCCCCTGATGTGTCATATGACTGGCAGAGTCAAACGCATGCTCACTTTCTTTTGACCCTCCCTCACGCTTCTCCCTGAAAACCACATCTCTACTATTGCATCCCACATCAACGGCGTTATAACGAAACTTCTCTGCCCTAGAAGTGTCATGTGACTGACAGCCATAATAAGAGGCCAATTTTTCAGGGTCAAACGCATACCCACTTTCTTTTCCAATCGCTTTCATATCAGTCCCGTCTATCACCTCATATCAATAGCGTCTATCACTATATCATCCCGAGGGTGTACTTTCGCGGCGAGTGCTCTCGCCAGTGAACATTCAGTTTTTGCATGATTCTACCTAGAGGAAGTACTCTCGGGGGTAGTATTCACCTGGCGAGTGTTGCCACCAGTGAATCGCCGCTTTCTGAACCAGTGGTGGTGTACACCGAAAATCATGGTGTACGTCTGAACTTGTGCACACCAAAAAAGGTGGTGTACGCCAAAAAGAGCGGTGTGCACCACTGAAGGAAGTACTTCTCAAGCGAAGGGACTGAGAATGGGAGGGATGGATCTAGAAAGTGGACGATGAACATCGATGTAAAATCACGTGCTCGAATTTGATCAAACATAGTTGTGCCCTGGCGGAGATTCACCACCCAGGCATCATGGTCTGTCCCAAATTTCATGGCTCAGGCCTTATCTCATGGCTCATCCCTCAATAAAGGCCTGTTCCGTAATCATGGTCTGTCCCAAATTTTATGGCCCAGGCCTCATCTCATGGCCCATCCCTCAATAAATGCCTGTCCCGTAATCATGGTCTGTCCCAAATCTTATGGCCCAGACCTCATCTCATGGCTCATCCCTCAATAAGTTATTCTGGGGATTTGTGCCTTGGGGGAAATTCTTACCTTAGGGACTCCAATTGCCCTGAGGGATCATTGCCTTGGGGGAAATTTATACCCCAGGGGATGTATTTACCCTGGGGCCCTATTGCCTTAGAAGAGTTCCGTACCCCAGGGAATGTGAATACCCTAAGGGTTCCGTACGATTAGCCAATCCTGTTCAATGATTGCTGTCTAGCATGGGACCTTTTTTTCCGGCACCATCTCGCGATGCTAAATCAGTAACCGTCTTCAAAAAGAGTCCTTCGCCTCAGATATCTAGGTCTTTGGATAGCAGGTTGACTGGCAAAGGGTACGATGCTTTCTAAGCTCGAGTCAGCGAAGCTTGATTGATCGGGTCGATACATACAATCTTCGTTATCGTTGGAGACCATCATTCATGGTCTATCGATCGATATATATAACACTTTTCATTGCGAAGAGGGCCTTTGGAAAGACGTTTCCATCCTCAACGTCGACCCTTTCGATTCATCTCAGTTTGAGCGCGTGGCAAACCAGAATATCAGAAATGGAATGAGACATTTCGATACATAATTACGCTTGCTGACTTCAAACGAGTGCTAGCTAGCGGTCATCGACATCCGAGATTCGTATCGAGGCGTTATCTCGGCGGAAGAATGTCCTCAAACGAGTCATAACCGACGATATATCTCAGCTGCATCATGTGCGAAAGAAATAGAATGGGAGAATTCTGATGCGAGAGGAAGCGCTTTCTTCGAAAGCGAGAGATTTAGGCATACACAACTACGCTTGTTGATTACGCCATAATCGTCATGTGTCACATGCTTCAGGGCAAAACGGGCTTTCGTGATATACTGAAAGCAAAAGAATGGTTTATTAATGAAGTGAATAGTACATAGCAATCAAAATCAAATAGACCTTCAAGAAAGAAGCATCGTCGCACATCGCATTGCCGAGTCTGCGAATGGGCTCGAAGAGCAGTAGTCGCTTGCCAGCAAGCTTCTCTCCTCTGTTCAACTTCTAACGATAGAATCAAATGTTCGTTAGCAGGAGCTGTTTGTTTCGCTTCTCTGACATCCAGGCTGGCGCCAGCGTAAAGCGATGCTCACCCTACGCTGGAAGGCGGACTAGCGGGGTTGACGCCGAGGCAGATTTCAGTCACCTTGGTATCGTTGTATGCAAAAGTCTGGTTCAGTTTTCGGGTTTTAGCGAATTTGGCGGGGAAAACCCACAAATCAGCCTCAAATTTGGTGCAAATAGAGCAAATACCTAGATATCATCCCCACACCTTCAAAACACCCCAAAGCTTCATTTTTGAAGCTATACAAACCTCAGCCTCACACGAGGGCAATCCTAGATAGTCAGAATGTCCCTCAGGCGTACCGGACGCAAAAGAGCTTCCTTCAAGGCTCTGCTTCACCTAGATGCATTCAAGGCTTCTAAGGCACGCAAAATCGCCTTCGTATCTAAGAATTCTATCGTACTTTCTTCAGAGGCAGAGATCTTCTCACCCCCGACGCTTTCAGATGTAGAAGATCTTTCTTTGCTCAGGCTTAATTCTCTCAAGATCTCTCAGCTTAATTCTCTCAAGATCTCTCAGACTTCTCAAGCTGTCAACGTAAACGCACTCATCTCGAGCGAGCTTGTGATCTTTGTCGCTAAGACTGCTGCTACTCTTGTTGCTTGAAAAGCGCATGTGTCATCGTCAATGTCATCATCAGCGAAGCTTGACTGATTTGAAGATGAGAATGAGAATGAGAAGAATCTAAATGATAATCAGTCTAAGACTCAAGCAGCTTCAAAGCAATTCACGAAGCTCACTGCATTAATGAAAAGACGAGAATCAACGAAGTCAAAGTTATCGCTATCGCTAGAATCACTCAGATCATTTATGAACATGACAGTCAAGTATGAAGTCACTTTCATTATCAGTGACATCTTGCAAATTACTATAGATGATGAAAACGATATCAATCTTCAAGATCTGCATCAAGAGCAGATGCATAAATGCTTTGAGCATGTTGATTTCATTGATCTGAAGTGTGTGTTAGTATTTATAAAAGTCATCATTGTCTGATATTTAATAAAGAAGAATGAGTGAATGATTCTGACACTGCATGATTTTTGAAAGAAAGTAGCTTTGAACATTCAACAGAAGTACTCAGCAGACAAAAAGAATGTAAACATTAATTTAAAACTCATCTTCAATTGTAATAAAATTGATATTGTGTTTTCAGCGCTTGTAACTGAGCTTTCAGCGACGAAAATATCACTCACTCAAACAGCGAAGCTGAAGAAGAAAGTCAATGAGCATGATTGACTTCATGCAAACATTGTAAAACAGATAAAAGTTCTTCAGATGAGTTGAATTTGCAAAGAAAACTGTCATAATAAGAAAAAGTATTGCTGAATTAATGAATCAAACATTCATCATCAACTGACTGCTGATCATATAATATGCTGATCAAAAGCTGTTATGATTCTAACTATACATCTATGTTAATAGTTATGTTGATGATTATGTTGATGACTATCAGACTATAGAGTTGTTTCAAGATCAACTTTATTCAGAGTTAACTTATGTTCTTCTGAGTCATATAGATAGTCAACTCTTTTCTTCTAGATACTTTTCTTTCTTAGCATTTATATACTCGTTACATTACATTCATATGACTCGCTTTATGCTGATCTTTAACATTATATAAATGCTTCTTCGTTACAGACGAAGTGAAATAATCTGCATCGACTCTCAAGTGCTTCTGTTGACTCTTCAATTCACTATCAACATTTGATCTAGTTGACTTGCAATCATCAGCAGCACTCATTTTTCTCTTCTCGTGAGCTGATTCAGCGAGAATAAACAAAAGATTTAAACTCGTGCGCTGATCAGCGAGTATAAACAAACGATCAAAATCATTCAACTAAATCAAAAATCAGCGAATTAATCGTTCATTCAGATTCACAAGAAATTCTTCGAATTTGTTGAACAATCAAATGAGATCAGTCTATGACTGCGTGAAGTCTCTACTTCAAAGAGCAATCAAAGAAATCAGTCTAGAACTGCATGAAGTCTCTATCTTGATGAGCAAATCTCAACAGTGAGTCTGCTTCAATGATACTCATCGTCAATGCAATGATCTATCTACTCACATTGCTTTATCTATCAGTGAATCTGATCAAATGTTCACGTGCAACTAGTGAGTCTGCTTCAATGACATGATCAATGCAATGATCTACTCACTTTCATCGCTCTACTCATCAGTGAATCTGATCATACATTCATGTGCAACTAGTGAGTTTGCTACAATGACATCATTCTACCTTGCATAGTGAGTCTGCTACAATAAACATTTCGATTCTACACAAAACTAAGAAAATACATTCATGTGAACATGAATCATTGAAGAAGAAAGATAATGTTACGATTCTAGCTACGCATCTATGTTGATAGCTATGTTGATGACTATGTTGATGACTATCGTCGATTGCTCGTCGCTAGACTATAGAATTGTTTCAAGATCAACTCTATTCAGAGTTAGCTTATGTTTTTCTGAGTCATATAAATAGTCGACTCTTTTCTTCTAGATACTTTTCTTTCTTAGCATTTATATACTCGTTACATTACACTCATATGACTCACTCTATGCTGATCTCTAACAGAAGCAATCAATAGAAACAATGAGTCTGCGTCATTTATTAAATCTTCAAGAACGCTGATTGAAGTTTTGATGACAGCGAGATCTCAAGTTAAGCATGTCAATTCTTTCTCAGCATTTTCTTCAATCATTACATCATTTATCTTTATATAATCATTGCAGATCATGAGTGAATCAATCAACATAGCAGACGTATTGATGTTGCAAATGATACAAAGAGCAACAGCTGAAGAAGAAAAAAAGATCGAAGAGTGAAGAATTAAACAAAAGAGAAAGAATCAACAAAAGCAGATGAATAGTTGTAATAAGCTGAAGATGCTCAAGAAGATTGAAACTTCTTTTATGTTCAATTGATATCAACATACATTGTTTATTCATTCTAGCAGTTCTGTTCAAAACGATGATTTTTATAATTACATTTTCTGATATGTTTTCAGAGTTAATAACACTTAAGCACGTTCTTTTTGACACGTCTTTGATGAGCTGAATGCTCAATATTATGATCTACAAACAATACAAAGTTGAAAAAAGCATGATGAAAGTCATTGAAAGAGCTTAAACATATCTGCTGACATTAACATACTGCTGACTTGTGATGTCAGCAAGTATGCTCACTTTAGAGATTCTGATTCAGATGACAAATTGTCATTCAAATCAATACATCAACAGCACGCTTTAAATCTTCTACATCAGCTCAGCAAGCTTGTACTTCAACAATGCAAACATGAAGTCATCTGTATAATTCTTAAGCTCGAAGATCTGCTTTAAAATTTCAAGTCAAGATCTCAATCTTGCAAATATCAATCAAAGATAAAAGTTTAAAAATGATAAAGAAGATGAAGAAAATGAAGAAGACTTTAAATGATTATTCAAAGATAACAAAGAAGTATGATGAGCTTGACTACAATGAATCTATTTATATCTAGATATCATTTGAATATATGAACTATGTCAGTCAGACGAAAAAGTGTCTCAGAATCATCAACTCACTTTCTTTGTGATCTCATTGCTATTCTTAGAAATTCATCAAATTCTTTGTTAAATTCATTATATCATTGAACAAGCTTGTCATTTCTTTTAATTTAAGCTTTTGTTGAGAAGTGCAATGATAGACTCATCTTTAGCAGCTTTTCGTAGACTAGCATCAGAGAAAAGATCATGCGTTGCGACTCAGTCATGTTAGCAGTATATAGATAAAGCAGTCTATGACTTCTCTTTATAATCTGCATAGATTTCATCATATGTAATACTGTTCATTCTATTCTTTCAATAGATTATGAGTCTTGATTAGCAAGAAGCTTTCAACGTAATTAAATTGAAACATTCTAAGCATTTGATGCTTGACAACTCGATACAAGACTTATTCAAATGAGCAATCAGTGATCACTTACTACACATCTCATGAGAAGACAAATAAGTACATTGACTTAGAGAAGTTCAGTGAAATTCAACAGCTTACTACGCATCTCATGAGAAGATAAATAAGCATTCACATCAAATCAACAGTTTACTACAAGTTCTCAAGAAAGTGAACAAATAAATATACTTGAACACGTTGAAGAACGCATAAAATTTTCATCATCACTGACGAGATTACATTCTCTTCACTTCACTCATCAATCTATCTAATATTCTTATTTTATTCTTTGATTTTAACAACAAGCTGAGTCTACATCAACATCATGAACTTCGATGACTTCTTCATCAAACGACGATCTGTTTTCATTCTCACTTGCAAGAACTGCAATCAATGATTTTCTCTCATGAAAAGATGATTCATTAAAGAAGACTTGTGATTCATCATTGAAGACAAGTCTGACTTGAACATACTCAACAGCATCATCAATATCATCAGCGAAATTCAATCTCTTGATTTCGAAAGTCAAAAGATCGATGCAAAAGCTCACTACTGACTGATCATTTGCATCATCATCAATGATCAAGAATACATTGCAGACAAGACATCAGCAAAAGAGGTTTGAGATGCTCTGAACTACAAATACAAAGAGAAGTTACAAATCATTGAAAGACAATATTTGATGAACTTTATCAACTACAGAATGTTGATGAATATCTTTATTGAAAAGACATGAACACATCTCGTCAAGCTGACTTGAAAGATCGTTGTAACACAGAATGACATGAGTGATTTATTCAAGTCAAAACGTTGCTTTCAAGTTTTACTTCAATCATTGTCAGATGAATACATGATCATTCAAGATGACATTGATGCACAAAACAAGTCAGATGTTAAGAGAGAACTTCAAAAGCTACAAGAGAAGAAAGCACAATTGAAGACAACAGAGACTGCGCTATGAATTAAGCAAAGAAATGAACGTAAGTGTATTGATTGAGAACAGAACAAACGCAAAATCAGTCATCGTTGCAAATGCTTTTCAGACTTCGACAATGATCAATCATGTCATTGATTTCTAAGATGTTTTCTCTGTAAAGATAAACATCATTTAGTTGATTGCTTTCATCTGTCTGCAGCTTAAGAGCTTGTGAAGAAATGCAAAAATAAAGACAAAACAAAGCATAAAAGTTCTGATGATTTTCAAACTTTCGCTGAGCTTCTGAAGAGCAAATACAAGAAGCACAGAGTCTACAACGTGAAAAGCGACTCTGAAATCTCTGATGATGATGAGAATGATGAGAATGAAGAGAGCAAGAATATTGCAGCTCTGTCAAAGAACATTGTCAGTAAGATTTCTGAATTCAACTGAGTCATAAACTCTGATGTCTTCTTGCACATGACTGATCAACTTCGACTTTTTAGTGAGTCTTTAATTTGCATTAAGAGATGTATCATCAAAGTTGAAGAAGAAAAATTGTATGTCAATTACTGTGACACAGCAGTCATGCAAGATCATCACGAAAACTCAGTCAAGCTGTTCTCTGTTCTTCATGTTTCTAAGCTCAAGATGAATTTTCTTTCTGAAAGAAGAATGTGTGAGAAAGATCTGCAAGAAAGCTTTGATGATAAAGATCTGTACATGCACAACAAGTGAGAAAAGCAGATGATTGAGACTCTGAAATGCAAAGACATTTACATAGTAAAGAGAATTGCAAACGATCTTGATGAATTTGCATTACTATCAGCTATGCAGCGTGACATCTCATCAGCATTTTCAGCGATGCACAGTTCAATGAATCTTGATGATTCAATGAATCTAGATCATTCTGCGTCTCATACTAACATGATTCATCATGAGAACGAGATCGAAGTTGATCACGATCAACTTAGCTTTGCAAATAACAAAAGCTTCAAGTTGTACAAGCTGTGACATTGTTGTTTCACTCATCTTGAATCAGCAAAGCTTCGTCAGCTTCATAAGATCATCACTTTGAAAAAATCTATTTTCATCAACGACAGTCACAAGAATGTGTGTGAGATATGTGCATTCATCAAGTTCATCAACAAATGAGAACACAACGTCAACAATCGAAAGACAAGTATCTTGATTCTCATCTTCATAAACATCTGTGAATCACTATCGTTGTTTCTCGATAGCGAGTTGTACTTTCTAAAGATAGTGAATAATCACTTCAGAAAAACTTGATGCATTTCTTTGAAGCAACGATTTGATGCATCAAATGCTTTGCAAAAATGAAAACTCAGTGTAAAGCTTCACAACGATGTCAGACTTCTCTCAGTACGCAGCAACAACATCATGAAACTTAAAATCATCTTGAATAGCTGATGTTCATCAGTTGACATTGCTTCTTAATACATTGTCTTACACATGTTAATTCAAAATGAAGTAGTCAAAAAAATCATACACATCACAGAAAACTTGATGTGAGTTATGATCAAGAATGCTGAACTTCTCATTGAGTTTTGAGCAAAAGCTGCAAAAACAGATGTCTATCTGTAAAATTGAATCATCATGAAATTCTTGATCAACAAAGTTCTCATGATCTTGAAGAAGACATTCATTGAAATCAAGCTCTCAATTGATCATGTACAAGTATGAGAATGCAAATGCTACTTGCACGTCGATTTCAAGTCGTTGTTAATTGAAGACAGACAAGACAAATTTATGAACAGAGATAAACTTGATGCATTCATGAAATATGTGAAAGATATCAATAAGCAATATCATCTTTAAGTCTCAGATCTTGATCAAGTCATCAAGAGTCACGCTGTCAAGTTCGCTGAAGATGAAAAGAATGAAAACATGAACTTGCAACTTTGCAAACAGACATTCAACATTCTTTCAGAGCAAAGATCTGTGAGAAGATTATCAAAGAATAACATGTCAACTGATGTTTCAAAATTTGATGCTTTCATGATTGATGTTTCATCTGAATCGACTAATGCACTGAAGATTATTGCAATCAACTTGAATGCATTATTCAAGATCACGTCACAAACATCAAATGATCATGAAATTCACTTGAATGTTCAAATCACTCAGAAAGTCTTTGCATCAAGCATGTCAAAGTCAGCAGTTCAAACATTTCTGCATGTAGTCATTTCAAAGAGAAAAAAAGACAGCAAAAATCAACAACTGAAAAATCATGCATTCAAGATCTTGCGAGCTATGATGATCTGACTCATCACAGAGAAAGCTGACAACGATGAAAGTGATTGTAACACAAGCATGTCATGAACATTATTCAACATCAATGAATTTGATTCTTTTAAGACAGTAAGAATTCTCACATTGAACACTTACAAAAATGCAGTGCAGAACTCAGTTTGAAAGAAACTTTAAAAAGAAGTGATTAATGCAAAACTTGTGATACTAGTCATCAATGAAATCTGACAAGAAGAAGTGTCGTTCAAAAAAATCAACATCGTAACAAGCAAATAAGTCTTCAAGTCAAAGATGCACATCAATGATTTTCTTGATAAACTGAAGACAAGACTAGTGATCAGAGATTTCTCTTAAATTCATGAAGTTGACTATGAAAATACTTTCACGTCAATCATCAAGTTTGACACTCTGCGAGTCTTTCTAGCTATCACGACAATGAAAGATCTTGAACTTCATCAAGTCGATGTGAACAATGCATTTACTGAGTCATTTCTCAAAGAAATCATCTACATGTTTTCTTCGTCTGAAATGAAAGTTAAATCTGACTGTGTTTTAAGAGTTCTTCGAAGTCTTTATGATTTCAAGCAAACTGCATGAGACTGACATGATCACTGTGTAACAGCGTTGTCTGAACTTGACTTTGCACAATGCATTGCAGACTCATGTCTTCTGATTCATAAATCAAAAGAAATCATGTTGCTACTATATGTTGACAACATAGTAATCATTTGCAAATCATTGAGCAACATTAAATGATTTAAGCATGAGTTTTGATGTGTTTTCAAAGTCAAGAATCTGAGAAAAATGAAGAGAATTCTTGATATTCAAATCACTTGCAACAGAAAAACATGAATCTTACGAATGAATTAAACTCACTATCTTCATGATGTTCTTGAAAGACTCAACATGAAGAAAGACAAGCACAAGACAACAGATCTTTCAATGAATGAATATGATGCTCTTCGCTCAGCTGAACTTGAAGATGTGAGAATTGATCAGCATGAATATCAACAAGTCATTGAAAGTCTTATGTATGCTGCAATTCACACTCGACTTGACATTGTCTTTGCTCTCAATCAACTAAGTCAATATCTCAGCAATTTTGCAAAACATCATGAACATGTCTTGAAGAAGTTGATATGATACGTTCGTTTCATCATTGATTTAGTGCATCACGTATGAAGTCAGTGAAAGCATGAAGTTAGTAAAATACTCTGACTCAGACTACGTCTCAGACAGACTAGATTGCAAGTCGATTCTCGTTTACATCTACATGCTTGATAAAGAATCAGTCTTCTGAATGAGTTGAAAGCAAAAGTTTGTTGTCACATCAATCATCGAGACAGAGTACATGATTCTATCAATCTGTGTCAAGAAGAGTCTATGAATTAATCAAGTGCTCAAGAACATGAATCTGACAAGATACTTGAGCATCAGTCACAGTCACATTGATATTCTTGAGAAGATTACTCATCAATCTGTCTCACTCACGCAGCTCAAAGAAGATAATCAAGCGACTCTTATGCTGATTAAGAATGCTCATATTCATGAACAATTGAAGCACATTGATGTCACTTATCATCACATTCGAAATCTGCACAAGAAGAATCAGATCTCAGTAAACTTCATTTCTAGTCAAGATATGATAGCAGACGAATTGATCAAGTCACTATCTTGACAAAACTTCAAAAGATTCATTGAACAATTAAGACTGAAAAGCAGTGAAAGCTGAGAAACTTGCAAGCATCGAGTGAAAGTGTTGAGAAGTGCGATGACAGACTTGTCTCTAGCAGCTCTTCATAGACTAGCGTCAGAGAAAAGATCATGCGTCGTGACTCAGTCATGTTAGCAGTATATAGATAGAGCAGTCTACAAATTCTCTCTATAATCTGCATAGATTTCATCATATGTAATACTGTTCACTCTACTCTTTCAATAACTTTCAACATTGAAAATGAGTTTTTTATGAGATTATAGTCAGATGAGTAAAATAACAATTTGACAAGATGCATCTTGAAGTTTTCACATAATTCATCAAGCTTTGCTGATTGATAAATTCTAGCATTATTCATGATCATTACTGAACGTAATTCTATCTCTTCAGAATTGCATATAAAAAGCATCTGTGATCACATGAAGTTCAGAAAAATTTCTTTTGTTATGAAGTTGTGATGTATCTCTCATGCAATGTATTTATCAATGAAAAATGCTGATAAAATGCTTCATCTCTTCGATTGTTTTAAACTTTAAGTGATGTGCAAAGATAAATCAATTGAGACTCAGTCATACTTTCAATCAGCTATTGAGCAAGCATTAGCATGATTAGAAAGAGTAGAGAAGAAAGTTGAGTTTATCTGTTCGCTCACAAGTCACGCTTTCATCGAGAAAGACTAGCTGATCAGAAGTTCAGCTCATAAGTCGTTGTTTTCATTCGCTGCGAAGCTTCTCATCACGCTCAGCAGCGACTCTTTGAGCGATCTTTCTGCTGTATCTAGCTTGTTTAAGCACTCTGCTGATCGTGCTTTGACTGATGACAATGTCAAACTTGTCGTACAGAAATCAGATCATGTCATTCTGATAAACAATGAGTCGTTGACTGAGAAAGTCAAGAAGTTTCTGAGCATGATACTCACTCAAAATCTTCGATCTATCAATCGTATCAAGTGCAGACATCACATCGCTGAAATGAAGGTGTTTTTTACGCATACGATTGATCTGCTGCCTGGTAACATGAGTGACTTTGTGTATGAACGTTGTGCTATCGCCACGAACTAGATGAAATTGAATCTCGTCTTTAAGATCCTGAGTAAGAGCTTGAGACATGATAGATAGAATTCAGGATTGCCCTCGTGTGAGGCTGAGGTTTGTATAGCTTCAAAAATGAAGCTTTGGGGTGTTTTGAAAGTGTGGGGATGATATCTAGATATTTGCTCTATTTGCACCAAATTTGAGGCTGATTTGTGGGTTTTCCCCGCCAAATTCGCTAAAACCCGAAAACTGAACCAGACTTTTGCATACAACGATACTAGCGCCTCTTTGGCAGGTCAACAGCTATATCATACAAATCGCTCAGTGTCTATTCCTTTCGACGCTGAACCTTTCGGATACCCAAACTCTCGCACATTCATACTTCATCGTAACTCGCCTCGAATTTGTTTGTGCAATGACAGAGCCTGTAGGCTTAGCGTCTGAGCTTTTAACCTTGGCTACTTTTGCCTTTGAGATTAGTATCTTACTTTACGAGACAATCAGAAGTTTTCAGTCCCATCAGCAACGCGTACGCGACCTTGTGAATGAGCTTAGCGCTTTGGGCGCGGTTCTGAACTCGTTAACTGAGACCGTCTATGCCATCTTCGATATAGACTTCTCTGCGCTCGAAGTCCCGTTGCTGAGATGCGACAATGCTTCATCGGCAAAATCGTGAGGCGGAAAAAGTCGGTATTAGCTGGTTTTTGCCGACTTTTCCTGAGTTAGCTGTTAATCTCATGTGCCAGCTAACGGTCGGAATTAGCTGACCCTCTCAGTTATTAGCTGGCTATTAGCTGTCACTTAGCTGTCACTTAGCTGACTTAGCTGTGCGCTCAGCTAATATTGATTTTATCTCTTTTGTCAACTTCTTCAACATTTGCGCATTTTGTTTATTAGCAATCAAATATTATCGTTGTAATCATTCTTTAAATGAACAACCCTCCCATCGACATATGCATGTACTGATGCGAGACGAGTTACTCCTTTGTAGATTTGTCCGGACACGCGATCCACTTTATTCTTCGTTGAGCTATGCTCTTTTCCACTAAGAATAATCAGCAAGATGGCTTTGGGCGAGAGAAATCACCCACCCAATTTCGACTTTATCGACTCCTTTGAGCTTCGAATTTTGAGCGACTTTGTTGCTGATCATGATCTCATATTTTGACACTGCGTCAATAGATAAAGTGAAGCAGAGTTCGAGCCGCGATAGAAAATGACCGAGACATGACAATTGCTGTTTGAGAGATTAAACAGAATTAATTTGAATTCAGAGCACAGCAGCGATAAGCTCTCTGCAATTTTGAAAGAGTTTTCTGTTGATTCAACGATCGATATATAGAAGAATGTGCGAAAAGCAACAAATCAGAAAATAGTGAATACAGGCAGAATTTCCAGAAGAGAGTAAATTACGCCGGATTATGTTGCTACTTCTGCTGACCAGCATTTTGTTGCTGCAACTAATTCTTTCACTGCTCTCTCTGATTATCGACCTTGATTCATGACACAGCAGGTGAACGATTGAACGCAACAACAATGAATCTGAACTTCTTCTGCAAACACTTTTTTGTCAAACTTCCACATTTTAACAACGAGCTTTCAGAACAGATCATTGTGATCACAGGCTCAAATATCGAACTTGATCTCGAAACAGCTCGCTACTTCACCCGCTGCAATGCGGCCGAGATGATTTTGGCTGCGAGAAGTATCGAGAAGGAAGAAGAAGCCAAGAAGTCAATTGAAGAATCAACGAAGCTCAATGAAATGGTTGAAGTGTGACAGCTCGATCTTGAAAGCTACGAATCTTGTCAAGCAATTCGTCACAGAAGGCGCAAGGTCTGACTCGATTGAACGTTGTCGTGAAGAATGCTCGGGTTGCCAAATTCAATTTCTCGCTCACGAAGAGCAGTGAGACTTTCATTATGACGAACGTCATTGATACCTACTTTGTTTGAGATTATGAAAGTGAGTGTGCTGCTTTTGTTTGTTGTAAGAGTGAAAGAGAATTCTATTGCATAATCCGAATGCGAGTGAATCCTAAATCAGGTAGTAGAGACGAAACATATTTTATGACAGGTTTGATTCTGTCGAAGCTTATCAGTGTACTCAACTGGCCTGAGGCTTGAGATAAATTTCTTCACCTCCTGATCAAAGTAAAAGCCTCTAATAGTAATGATTGCTCTACCTTGAGCCTTCATGACGATGTATTTGTCTCCTAACTTCAATTCTCCTCCAACCTGATTCACTAGCTGTCAGAAGCCGATGAGTCCGACAATGAGGTTTCAATCGAATCGACAGAGTAGAGAACTGATCAATTCTGCAGCTTCGCTGATCTTCTTCATTCGACAACAGTCATGTGGGCAGAAAGTTGTGGGATTTCAATATCAATAAACATGGGATTCAAACTGACTAGAACAGAATATTGCAGATGCCATTGCCGCATTTTCTCACAGCATCGTGCTTGATCAATGATATTCTTTTGACCTTCGATCGAAATCCCTGTTTTCACGACGTCTGTGTAAAGCATCATTCCTGTAACATCATTGGGGGCGCTATCACAATCATACATCTCAAAGAACATCTTCAAGCGGCAGAAGTGCTTTGAGAAGTACATCCTAAATCAGTATCCCATTGTTCATTCGAAAGAATTTCGTTCGAGGTTGAATTTCCATGATTTACAGTGAGCAAAGCGATGCAAGGAAGGCCTCGTCGATATGAGGTCAGCTATGGTGGGGCGTACAGATCACGCTAAACGCAGAAACCGAGGTAGATCGCAGACCTATCCGCGCAGCGGAATGAGGCGAACTTGGCAACTGTTCTCTTCGCTTCAAGCGAAACCGAGCGTAGCCTGTACCTTGCGCAGTTGGCAGAGAAGATATGATGCTACCCTGTTGATGTTGTACATACGTGTCAGTGGCTGAAATTTCCCCTCTTACTAAGTCTGCCCTGTTCTCATGACCTGAGCACGCAGTCTGAGCACGCAGCCTCAGCATGCAGCCTGATCTCGCAGCCTGATCTTATAACCTCCATGCTAGCGTACAATGTCACCAATCAGTATCACTTTCGGCACGCCGACCAATCCTAGTTTTCAGTGATATGAGAGCTTCAAAGACCTTGCAGACGAAGAGCTTGAAGAGATCGTTGTTCACTGTCGCAGCGCAACGGCTGCCTTTTTCACCGAGCTTACGGACCGACGTAAGCCCTGGAAGAACCAGACGCTCGAGAATTATCATGACATGCTTCTGGAAAATGCCAATCGCATAAACACGAGGAGTTTGACCGATGAGCATGAGGATTATTTGAAAAACTTGTATTCATTTCTAGCAGATCCGAGAGACGCTCAAATCGAGCGCAATGAAACTAAGGTTGCAAGGCAATATGTATGGCTCGTTTCAAGAGTCATAGGCTGGTCCTATGCACTTTTGATACTTTGCGCCCTGAGCAAGCACAGACTGCAGAAACTCGACGAAGATCGACGTGTGAAACTCGTCAAACACATCACTCAACATCGTGCCTCGCTCTTCTGTTCTAAACTTAAGAACAAAGTCATTCGTTGCAAGCTTCACCAAATACGTATGAATTCACCTCTCTATATTGTTATATTGTTATATTTATTGAACTATCGCAGATGTAAAAGTGAAACCTTCACTCTCAAAGGGCTGAAAGCGTAAGCGTCACGAAAACGAAGACGTCGCCAAGAATAGAACATCTTTAGAATTGAAATATCAAAGGGAAGACATCATGCATTCTCCTGATAGCGAACATTATCCTCCCCGAAAGGAGATCTTGTCAACCACAACGGCGATCGCCCATGCCCACCCTCTCTTCAGTGGAAACGTTCAAATCCCACAAAACACTCTTTTCGATATTTCAAGTCAGCCCAGCCCTCCCATACCGGGTATCATCTCAGAGCAAGTAGAAGGCGATGTTCATATAGACAGGTTGACATTTGACGTCGAAGAACACCCTTCGTTACCGTCGACAGGTTTCGAGCATACTCAAGTCGTCCGAACTAGTGATCTTGTTTCAGACAGAGGACTTCACAGATTATCCGCTGAAACAGATACGCATCAATATACTGCCCTGTCGCTTGAAGCCAATTTCAACCGGAATTCGACTCCAATCTACCAGAGACCGTACGGTTCCACGATTTTCATGCACGTCCTCAACGAAGACATTTACGGCGTCTATGATATTCTTATACGCTGCGAAGGCAGCTTGTGGGATCATGATCCCTACGGGCTCGGCCTCCTTTATGTAAGTCAATGATCTCCATCATGTATGGTCTACTGACCGGATTGTACAGTATGCGGCTCACTATTGCTGGAGAGGTTCTGAGCAAGAATGTGCGATGATTCCCCAGAGAGCAGTAAGTAGGCTTTTGTTGGAAGATCCATGAGAGGACCAATAATTCCTCGATTTGAATATCTGGGCTCGAAGGACTGATATTGCACATCGGAGTTACTCTTCCTGATGCGTGATTTCTAATGGGTGGTAAGATGTGAAACATTATGCTGCTTGGCCCCGGCCGGACAGCCTGCTATCAACCATTACACCTTTTCAGCTCCCGCACGCCAACATCCCCCTACTCGATCGTGAACCGCTTGACGGCAACACCAATGGCACGTCAACTCTGATTCGCACTACCGTACCATTCCGTACAAGGCACTTCCTGTGCCGTCCCCAACGCCATGCCAGCTCCACCAAGCACCGCCTCAGCAGCGCCGTCATCTCTGCATAGATCGAAATTAACGTTCTTGTCTGCACACCGGACCATTAGTTGCATCCTTTGTACAGCCTCCACTTGGAGCTCTGGGGGGTTGGCTCACTATACTGGTTTGTCCCCGTCAACCCGTTCTGCGAACAAAGTGAATTGCCTTGCGCAGGACAGAGGTTGTTGACTTTGATGACGATACTGTTCCGCGAAGGCAATGGCGCTCCATTGTTATCAGTCAGGGCTGTCAGGCGCCAGCAAGTACCGCAAGCAGGCCCGACGCCGGCGCCAGGGCCCACACCGAACACATTCTGGGAGACCGCCGCGTTATAGCCCGTGCTGCTAAAGAAACCGCATGCGACTTGAGCGTTGTTACAGTTTCCGGAGCCAAAAGAGTCGCCGGCACCGTATCTGGGAGCCGTTAGCATTCTGCGTGTGGGAGAAGGTCGTCCTGTGGGAGGGCTTGGCTGTGCGGAGGAAGGATGAAGACGTACTCGGTGAATGAAGACTGGTATACTGTGCCGGTGCCACTGAGAGAGGGAGCCGATCCGGCTGAAGACTGCGCAGATGATTTTGACGGTGGCGGTGGGTTTCCTTGACCTTGACCTTGACCTTGACCCTGGCTTTGCCCTGTGCCTGGCTGTGCTGAGCTTCCATGATTCGTCGAATTACTGTACAGCGGCGAACCTGCCGCAGGACCTTGCGCACGGGGGACGATTGCCTGAAATTTCTGGACCTGTTGGGGCTTTGGTCGGCATTGTCCAGCGCTTGCGAGGGCAGCGAATGCGATGAAGACAACCTCCGTGAGCAGCATAGCGAATGTGAAGTGAGTATTGGCCAAATGAACGGAAGTTGCGCCCGAAAGCTACGATATAAGAGAATGTATTGAGTCAGGAAATCGGTGCTGGGGATTGTGGTATCAAGTAATGTACTGCATAGGGGTTTTTAATGGGTAAATGACCCGTGCCGGGGTTTCGAGTCGACTCGCATTCTTCCGAGCCTGCCGAACATGTGCTGGATTGTTCACCGTCCTCTGGCCTTGCAGTAGACTCGATCGACGGTGTCAGCTGTATGTCTGAGATATGTTGCATTGTCCTCGTTTCGAATCTACTCCACCAGCCAATCAGCATACTAGCGTAGTCCCGTTTGATGTCTCGGCGGCAACGTGATCGAGCCCGGCAGCCAAACGGGGAATTGATGACCAGTTTCAAACAGGTAGGGATCTTGTTTGGGGATTGATCTTTCTCGATTGCCGTCTTTCTTTTGAAGCGCGCAAATGCGCGGCACATGCTCTTTGGCGGGTGCAGAGCCCTGGTCAAGTATGCACTACGACTTGAAATAATCATCGCCCGCGAAACAAGTGATCGGCCTGGATGATTGCCCCAATGTGTATGTACAGTATGTCTATCCCGGCTCCGAGAGTGTCCCGGTTCCTTGTCGCTCCCCATCTGCTCCTGCGATACCTGCTTTATACCGGTTTCATAGTCTCTCGTTTGCTCTTTTGCCCCTCAACAGCAAATCTGTCCGGCCTTTGTGGCCTCTGACTCTCGTTTTCCGGAATTATCATTGCTCTTTGTGTCTCTTTCGCTGTGTTAATCTCATCATACATCCAAGACTGCTCACCGGTTCAGCACCCTCATCGACTGGAGAGTAAGCATCCGCCCCAATATGCTCACCAAGTACGGCCTTTCAGGCCTGCTCCTGGCAGCCACGGTATCCGCCCATGGCTGCCTTCAAAATAGTTGTGTGGATGCTTTGCTTCAGAACCCAAGTGTTGCTACCTCATTCTGCAAAAAGTTCGAGAGCCACCAAAAGGACCTACCATCGCATGCAGCCGGGTTAGTTGGCCAAAAAGGAGAACCTTGTGTCTGCCCGCCACCTCCAACGCTGCCATACCCCGAGCCACTTACAGCTTGCTTTGAGGATAAGAATTTCGCCCCCGTTCTCACCGCTGCCTGTGAGTGCATCAACAACGGGCAGGGGCCCGGGCCTGGACCTGGACCTGGTCACGAGACATCAGTTCCATCGAACGAAACCCCGGCACTTACTTCTCCCTCAAATTCACAGGGAGGATCTTCGCCGAGCGGCTCTCAATCAGGCAGTAGTCCTGGAGAAAGCAGTGTGAACTCGCAAGGAGGCTCATCGCCCACTGCCTCTCAGTCACCTAACAGCCCAGGTCAGAGCGGCGTGAACTCGCAAGGTGGCTCGTCACCTAGCGGTACCCCATCAACCTCCAGCCCAGGTGAAAGCGCTGTCAACTCTCAAGGAAGTCCCTCGCCGAACGGACCGTCGCAGACTTCAGCGCCAGAGAACCAACCTTCGACCAATAGTGGCCCTGCAACCAGCGTTCCCCAGAGCAGCCTCGCAACCCACCTGCCGCCGAAGTTCTCCCATCCTGTTTACTACTACAGCAGCGGTTCTGCAACGCCGTCGCCTTCAGGCCCTACCGAAGGTTCAGGATTGACGCGTCCGACTGGACAGACCGGATCGAGCTTCTCATCTGGCACTGGAATGCCAATTCAGCCCTCGGGCAGTGTCAAGCCATCGTACCCCATATCGTCCGGTACAGGCGTACCTATTCAACCATCCGGCAGCATCAAGCCATCATACCCTATATCCTCAGGCACAGGAATGTCCATTCTGCCGTCAGGCACCGGCAAGCCCATCCAGCCATCCGGTAGCATCAAGCCGTCGTACCCAATGCCGTTCGGGACAGGAGTTTCTATTCTGCCGTCAGGCACAGGCAAGCCTATTCAGCCTTCTGGCAGCGTCAAGCCGTCGTACCCAATGCCGTCCGGGACAGGAGTTTCTATTCTGCCGTCAGGCACGGGAAATCCCATTCAGCCTTCTGGCAGCGTCAAGCCATCTTACCCAGTGTCCGGAACGGGGGTCTCAATCTTTCCTTCGGGCACTGGCAAGCCTATTCAGCCTTCCGGCAGCTTGAGCCCAAGCTACCTCCCCTCTGGAAGTGGTGTTTCAAGCTTCCCTTCAGGCACTGGTGCGACCGTTCTTCCATCAGGCTCGGGGATCTCTAGGCCGTCGGTGATGCCATCGGGTACCGGTCTCCCATCTCGACCTCTTGCGCGACATGTCGGAAAGGAACCGATTTTCCAGCTCCCCAAGAAGAGGTTTACACAGAAGTCCGCACGCTATGATCCGCGTGCACTCTGAGCACGACATGCAGATTAAGGTGCGGTGTTGGGGGTTGGGTATGACGAATGGATAGACGGTTTGCTCGCACAAGGATGCTAGAGCTTTATTTCGATCTTTATCTTCTAAATCCGTCAGGCCTGGGGTTACCCGTCATAGTTTTTAATCTTAATGTATACACAAATCGACATATTCGAAACATCTTATGGGATTTATTAACTATCGTTTGCGAATCTACCAGTAATGTCATCCCTCTTCTATGTACAATAGTAATTTCCAGAGGCACCGTAGCTCCTGACTGCTATTCGCTCTAGCTGAGTCTCCGGCTGAAATTTCTAAATTCTAACAGCATACTGACTGTGACCGTGACAGCGAGCGCTGTTCCATCGAACAGAAAGCCGCTATTGAGTGTGCCGTGGTCAATTTCGACGGATTTTGTGGATTGCAAGGAAGCAGGGAAGATTCGTAACGAGCGGTGCGTGAAGTGTCGAGAAGGTGGGATGTGAGATAAAGCCACTAGAATGCGCTACAGTCTCAGCCTCAACCCCTCCGTCACTCCTTCCAGGCACCAACTCTGGAACAGCAACGTACGACTCTCACGGTTTCAAATGCTCAATTACCCCATTAGCTGAATCGCCGACACTGCCTCATATATTTGCCTTCGTGGGTGGATTTGAAAATACCTCATCACAATCGAAATCCTCCCAGACCCCTCGAAGCCGCTCAACATCCCACCAGCCCCCACTTCCTGCACCATGGCAGGCACGAATCCCATCTCCGCACTCCTCGTAGTCCTCATCACCATACTAGGTACGAATCTTTACCTCCTCTCCACTTGCTACCCCAATCCAAAACGCTGATCTCCACCCCCCAGTCCCCCCCGTCGGCGTTTACCTCATCGCTGGCTGCGGCGCAGACCTCATCATCAACATCTGCCTCACAGTCCTTGGGTAGGTTTTCCCCGACTCCCCTCTCTGACCAACCCAGACCCGCTTCTGACCTGCACAGAGCTATTTTCCGGGTCATATCCACGCTTTCTACCTCGAATATGTCTACTTTGATCGTCGGAGCGAGACGATGGGCGGCGGGCAGGGACGTGCGCCGGGGGTTTATAGCGACAATGTGCAGCAGGGGGGGAGGACGCAGTATGGGACTGTGGATGGATAGAGTGGGAAGGTGAGAAAGGAAAAGGAGAAGGGGCTGGGGAGGGATGAGCTCTGAGCGTAGGTTGGAGAATACTTGAGGGAAATGAGACAAACGATGATATCTAGTATCATGGAAGGAAAGGGATATTTAATTATAGGAATTTTTTGGAGCATCAGTATTTGGTGCGCGTGAATTGAAACTAATTATCATTTCAACACAACCTTTTGCACAGGCAATCTCTTCGAGCCACATGGCGAATTGTGCCGCCACGCCCACCGCATCCGCAGCCGCATCGTACGCCGATAAAACAAAGGCAGAGAAAGTCTCCGAGGATGAACAAGGTGACAAAGAGGCGCGGGCCAATCGGCCCAAAACAGCTTGCCCGATAGTGTCTGTGCAGTGAAGCAACGCCCAGGTACAATGACGACGAGAGGAAGGTGGGACCGAGAGTGAGGCCAATGATGTACCTGCAGTCAACATTTAGCTCATGAACTCGTATGTACGTAAACGTCCTCACATGATGTATGCATCCTTGCTTCCTCGATTGCGTGAGAGTTTGACCTTGGCCGCGTAACCTAGGAGCTCCAATAGGAGACCCCCGAGCATTCCAATTGCGTAGCCGTAGAAGCGCCAAAAAAAGATGGCAAGAATAGCATGCACAACCAAAAGCGTAACAAAGATGCTAAGAAAGACTGCGTTTGGTGCCAACAGCGGCGTAAAGGAGAGTGAAGCAATACTGTTGGACGCCATATTATCTGAAATGCCGCTTCTGATTATAACGGAATCGAAAATAGGTTGACAGACGGATATCAAGAGAAGACGAGCAGTTCTGCTTATAACATACCTCCCGCGAGACGGAGATTATAATGTCCCATAAAGGTACCGAAGAAAGCCCGCAAAATTACCGCTAAATTTCCGTCGTTGAAAAACTCTTTTTCTCCCGTGAGGATCAGCAACCTTGTCGTCGACTTGTTACCGGGACGGAGCTTTCTTCGAGGACTCGACGAGACACGATGCTGCTGAAGCGAGGAATGAAGCGTAAATCGTGCGACTTTTGTTTTAGACGCAAGATCAAGTGTGATCGCCCGGCCAGGGTTAGTGAGGGTACCGATAAATGCTCACAGTGCGCTTTGCGCCAGGTACCGTGTCGACTTGATGATTCTGACGATGTCCGCATTCGCAGACGGCGGGGGAATTTCCGCCGTGAAGAAAGTTCGGAAACCTGTCAATTGGAACAGCGGCAGGTCGCATGATGTGATGTTTACGAAAAAAGTCAACGAGCAGTCGGCATCCCTCCCGTGAACATTGGTATAAGCCCCACTTCCGCGGGTATTCAACTTGATTCATCGACAAATCGACACTCTACAACACACTCAGTTGGCAGTCCGGTACCTCCTTTACCTCCACTAGAAGTCGACGCCGCGACATTTTCACAAGATACGATCGACCAAGGCCCTTCCCTAGATTCCTCGTTCGGGCTCAGCTCTGATAGTCTCTCTTTTCTCGACCAGATCTTCATGAGGGAAATCGAGCCGGTGGAATGGATCGATCAGCCATCCACCACAGACCAAGCCAGTGAACAGACACGAGATCACCGTGGAGGCATCTCAGTCACAAGTCGAGTGGATGACGGCCGCTCTCAAGCTTCCTACCAAACGGCCAACGTGGACTCGACCATCTTTACCGCAGCGCTACACGCATATTTTGACTCGGCCGCCCTCTGCCTCCCTATTCTTTTCGAGGACGCATTCTGGCAAGACTATAATGCTGGTCGATGTAGCCTTACCCTCATTTTTGCCATCGCATGCTGCGGTATGCCTTTCACGGCAGCTGAAGACAAGTGGCAGTCCCAGCAACAGGTTGCATGCAAGTTTAGAGAGTCTTTCCTTGGGGCCCAGCACATTGCAGCTACCCAAGGCTCCGCCCGTCTCGATGACCTTGAAGCACTGGCGCTCATGATCAACTTCGAATTTGACGACGCGCACAGCTCAGCCCTCGACTTACGGCTGGGAAGCCTTTTTCTGACCCTCGACTCTCTTGTCTTGATGATACTGCAAGTTCGGATCCACAGTCACAGCTCCCTGGCTGAAGCCTCCGAGACGGTGTTGGCAAGGGCAGAAGAACGTCGTGCGCTCCTCTTTTGGCACGTGTATGGACTGGATGCATTCCATAGCCTCGACTGCAAGAGCATCTCTCGTATTCAAGACGGCCATGTCGACTTCGCCGACCAGCTGCCACCACCACACCGAGTGTCAGGCTATCTTGATGCCATACTGGCCTTGGCCATGGTTGCACGCAGTATCATACAAACGCTTTGTAGCACCAGGGCGAAACAAAAAGGAGTCAGGCTCGATGAAATACAGTCACTTTATCAAAAACTGCATCACTGGCGCAACAGTGCCTGTCCATCGTACTTCCATTGGCAGAGAGAAGAGAACAGCGAGCTTGGGTCGATAGACGGCGACAAGAGCTCCTGTCCAGACAAGGCAAGCACAATCACGCAGCTGCAGCGTGCGGTGGTTGGCTACCTTGAACTTAATTGTTACATGCAAATAGAGAGCTGCGTCATGAAGCATGGCATTCAAGAACAAGCCAGCCTCAGGGGAGAGCTACTCGCCTCGCACTTGGAATACGAGACCCTCCGCGCCGTCAAGGACACAATTGCTCTATCTCAGTGGGCAACTACAACCCAAATTCAAGGTCAGCAACCTGGCTCGTATTCCTTAATTGACCGTGCACCACAAATTATGCGCGATATCTGTGCTGGTGTATGCATGTGGATGTGTCTCCGTGGCCAGGTGCTCCAGCATCGCGGCTTACCGAATATACTCTCATCCAACATCACTTCGAATTCGAAAAGGGGGGGAGAAGATGGAGAACGGGTACGAAATCAGCACATGGCCAACTACGCAGAGGCGGCGATCACGCTGCGAGATGCAGTAGCAAGCGCGAAATCGCACAAAGACACTGAGCGGGTTGTTGCTGGTCTAAACAGGCACGTGAATTCGTTAAAGGAGGTGATTCACGCACACCAGTCGTGCATCCCTCACGCACTGCATGGGCAGTCTTCCCTCATTGTATAGATTGTTTTCGTTGACGACGCACGTTTTCACATGATAATCGATTGGATGGACGATACGAGCTCAGACAAGGCGGATGTCTCAAATGTTTCACTCGTTATATTTAGAGTCCGTCGGGGGCCTGATGGGACTAGAATGCGAGTGATTTTGTTGCAGACTGTTCTGAACAGTTGGCTTGCTTAAGGACATCAGGAAATTTGAATATGTTGTTGCAAAAGAGCAAGTCCACGTTTATAGAATTCAAGCTCGTCTGCTATGTAAGGATGATAAAACTGCCCTATCTGTATTAAATGAGTGACATTAATTCAGCCAACCTGTCGATCCTTGCGCGCTCAGTATCACGCCGCAATGTTGACCGGGCAGGCTGTGCTGATCAGTGAGTTGAGAGGTGGCTGAAACCCCAGGTAGATGCGGGCCTGTGAAAACAAAAGGGAGCCAGGTTTACCTGCAGCATGCTCCAGGAGTGAGTCACCAAGGCGGACTCTATGACTTGGTCAATATCCGGTGATGTACAAATCTCCGATCTGTGAGTATCCTCCAGTAGTCTCTGGATTTTGACATGTAGGAGCGGTATTAACCTTGCTGTATGACCCCGACATTCCAAGCCAGGCTGCTTCTTTAGCCGAGCTTGAGGTTGGGTGGAACAAAAATCCGATGCAGTTCGCTGCAGCATGCCTGTTCGCGAAATCATCGAATATGTGCTGCGCAGCATCTTTCATGTGAGCGTAGGTCGTTTTAATTTTCGGGAATTCAAACTTGATGTCAGACTCCTCGTACGAAGTGTGCACATACTCCGTTTCGGACCGTTTGGTCAACTTCTCGGGTGAATGGTGGGCATAGCTTGTGAGCTTGACGTGGCCATCTTCGCGCCACGCCTCGGTCATAACCTTTCCATTTCCGGGACTTGATCGAGACGTGTTGAATAGAATGTACTTTCTCTCATTCTCGACCAGATTATCCTTCATCCAACCTCTGTGGAAGACGTCCAACTTATGAATTGCTTCACCGTCGATGTGCACCATGTCGAACGGATCCGGGGCCGACTCGTCTCTTGGGACAAACGCTGCAAAATACACAGCTGCGCTTGCGCTCGCCGTCGTTATAATAGTACTGACGACGACTTCTATCCAGTCTACCAAGCATGCCTCTGTGTTGTGCGTTGTTCCTTTGTGGCAATCGATTTTCTGATTGCGTAAGGCAGTCCAAAAATATCCCTGCTGGACGACTGCTATGGTGGTGAATATGCCGCACGCGACGAGCCCACGTGTGACGAGAACATAAGGAGGAAGATACATCGTAATGTCAAGGAGTGAAACAGTTGACACAGGTGACAGCTGTCTCTTTAGATTGGAAAGTTGAGTGTCGAAGTTGATTGGAGCTGGATGAAAGTTTTGTGATTGGGTAAAGGACAGGTAGAAGTTGGAGTAGAACGCCATTCTTTATAGGATTGAAGGGGACCGATCGATGAGTCGGTTTGCAGACCGTAAAGGTCGATCTTATCACGATCTTGTGTACGGGCCGTCGTCGTCGTCATCAATCCTCCTTATTCTCGTCATGGCGGATCCGAGGTGTGATAATTCACGTCACTATCTCGCCCATCCTTCGAATAGGTTCGAATAGAACTGTCGATCTCTACGTGGGAATCGTACCCACACCAATTGCAGCGTCGGACGGCCTGTTCTCTTATCATTTACTAAACAGAACATATTCTTCTTCTTTGGTTCCCGTTTTGCACGGTTAAGCATTCCACACCACGGCACGTAGCATCGAACCTTGTTGGGGAAAAGAGAAAATACTCAAGCTATTTCTTCTTCGAAACGCCTTGCATTCGCTCTTGGTCAAGCCGTTGACGATGCTACGTGGCTCTGCCGCTTTTCAGCATATGCATGCCTGTGCTACGCTGCCATAACTGTCCTATTTTAGCTGTAGGCCACTCTCGGCGTCGAGCGTTGACCGCTGTCCTTGCGATCACGATCCATCTTGCAGAGCTAGTGGTTATTTTGCCGGCAAGGAGAACCCAAGTTGCAACCGGTGGCGTATACCCCGCAGCGGTCCATTGCTGCTGAAACGTCTGGCAGGGCACCTCGGGGCCTTATATTTGGCTGATCTTCGCGTGGAAAGGCATGCCTATCAACACCCTATTAAGAAATGATAGATCGCGTTGAAGGTCGCGGCCATTCAGCAGGAACACCATCTAGGCATCCCCGTCGTCCCCTCCTTCCATATCGTCCACTGGCTCGATATCTGTCCCACGCAAGCGTGCAAGGTGTTCGAAACTCACAGATGGCATGCTCTTTGAAAGCGGCCGCATCCGAGGATTATCATCGTCCCCGCAAACCCCCGTGGCTCCAGAGATTCTACCGCCATAAGGCTCTCGGTTCATGCTATCGAATCATTCCCCTGTAGAGCGCGAGTTCGGTCGGATATGGTTTCCCGTTTCTTTGGTCGGGAAATTACGGGGAATTTACCCGACAGCGGCAGGAGAATTAGAGTGACGGCTAGGCCGAGCTAGAGTTTGGCTTGGCTTTATCCTGAAACGAAACCACCTTGCCAGAGCGGGATCGAAGCCAGGCGGATGAAGCGTCGGAGAAAAGCTCCTTATAATATTGCAGCATCTTAGAAACGTGTCGATTCGTGACCTGGCGCCACGAAGTATTAGCTTCATCTACAGAGTCTTTACGATCCTGTCAGGAGAAGGATAAAGTATGAACAGTGCCTACTCGTGTGTCTCATGATCTCATCTCACAAGCTTCAGACTTCTTTCATGTCTGTGGCAATTCGATGCAGGCCACTAGAACCACTCCGTACGGAGTACTCTTGGACGCATTCGCCATAGTTGGGACTCTAGACGAAGTCAAAGGCGGCCCTATCAGCACTTACGATCCTGCTATTTGTTGCGTGAGGGATGCTTTCTCGTCTTTTGCTATAGCGGGCGGCAGCACCAGCGGCTAGTGTTACATATTGAATGCCGGCGCTTGGCAGTGCCATGTCCCAAACACCGGTACAGTATTCCATAACGCCACCTGTGTACTGGTGGCAGTGGTGGCAGAGCGTGGGGTAGCTATGTATTAATCAAATGGACAAGTTGCTATTATGATATCGTCAGGGTTACTAGCTACTAAACTAGCCGAATGCTCAACAAATCGGGGGAACGACCGGGTTGTCCGCCACTGATGTGGATCAACGGGGCGAACATTTCCTTGAACCGACGGATCCGAAAATGCCGCATGTCGAACTTCTCCCCCTGATATGATACCGTGTCTCCATCCCACGAAATGGACCCGCCGGCCGTGCTGGTGTATCGGATCTTCAACCCGTACGTTGGCAACATAAACATCCAATCCATGGGGCTAGGCTTCGTCGTCATCATGTATCGCTCCACCCGACGTCGGATGGTGGCCACGATGGGGTCGCTGGCATGGTGGTCGCTGGCCTCGTACGCGTGCAACACCACCATCATCCGGGCCAATTTGATGATGCCAGGCAACTTGGGCGTGTAATCCTCCGCGGCCGTCCACGTCTCGTGCTCGACATCGATCCCTAACACGGCCGTGGCGCTGACGATGGCGCTATGATAATGGTCGCTCTCCAGCGGATGATCCAACAATGTGATACAAAACGACAACACCGCCTGCTCGATGGCCGTCAACCGGGGGCGCTCGCCGTCTGCTGTGGGGGTGTCGGGACCCGGCACGACTTCCCAATCGTCACCGATCTCGCTTCCATCATCGTGGCGGTCGGGGGGGGCATCCTGCGGGTCCGTCTCGGGCTCCTATTGCTCGGCCACCTCGATCAATCGTGTCCACGCCTGGCGCTGGCTCGGGGTCAATTGATATGGTGGCTTGACTCCAGCCTGGTATGTGCGGTGGATGTAACCAATAATCCGCTGCCGCACCAGTTTGTACCGCTTCTTGGTGTCGTCTTCCATCCGGGCTTGGAATGGCCGTTTAGGCCGCTTGTCGGCGTCTTTTCGATTGGATATCATCGAGGTTGACAAGGGCCATTTTGGGGAAGAAGTGCAAAGAGAATTGATAGAGAGTACCAACAGACGCAGAATTGTGGCTGGTTTTGGAGTTCGCATCGAGAATAAGCAGAGGCGGGGGAAGGACGTTATATGTGTTGTCTGGGCCATCCTGCTGCCAAACCCTGCCCTTTTCTCCCCTCCGCGAATATTGTGGCCTTGCGCCCAAACTCCCCTCGTTCACCCAGCCCCGTCGATCGTCCACCCCTGGCCACCACTGCTCGATCCCACCACCCCAAGCTTGCACGAACCTCGACCACTCATCCCACATGCGAGGGCACGCCCCGGTGCAGCTGCTGCCCATTGGAGCCTCTCATCCAACCCTGCCTCTGCGCATGCCCAGCGCTCGCTGCGCCCCGCCATCAAGTCTCGTCAGCTGCTGTGGCCTGGACATCGAGCTGAGGCTCCTCAACGAATGGCCGGCACCGCGCCCTCCACGATGCCCACCCAAAAGTTCGATGGGCGCCTCGAGGCCACGTCACCAGATCGACGCCCTCGCGGCGTCCATGTCGGCGCAGTCAGGCAGACACGCAAAGCCTGCTGTCGATCGCAGCCAAGCCGACGCTCCTAGGACTCCATTGGCTGGCTTCAGCTCACCGCCGTTATCTGGCTTCGCGCTCGGCCCCTCCGTGCCAGGTCATCAGATCACGCGGCCGGGCAATCATTGGGGCAAGGCTGCGCCGTCGCGATGAGGCATTTTCTCCATTGGTCGCACAGCAGCGGCCTTCTGATCCAGCCTTCGCTGCGCCCCGAGATCGTCGCAGCCAGCTGAGGCTCTCGGCCAATGTCGTGGCAGAATCGAGGTCAGCTGAGCAATGGTGAGACTGCGATCGACGGAGGCCAGAGGTGGGGAGGGTCCAGAGCGGCAGAGTCCAGAGGGAGGAGGCCTTCAGCTCGCCCCGAAATAGAAGCATCTCCGTTCGAGCTGAGCTGGTTCAATCAACCCAGGCGGGATCGAGGCAAGAGCGGTCAGCAGACGACCTCACAGCCCAGCACTGTGCCGTGCGTCGGCGGCCCAGCACGGCGAAGCCGGCTCTGGAGCGTGAGGCATTTATTCGATTGGCCTCCGTCGCGAGAAGGCTCCACTGGGGCTGGCGCCCTCGTCATCGCCACGCCGATCGCAGAGGAGATGGCAGCAGGCAGCCATATCAAGCGGGCCCGAATGCGACGTGAAGCGCAGCGGTGCACAGCAGCGAACTCGTTGAGGCGCCGAGAAATGCTGGTGTTGGAGTTGGAGGGTGGACGGTCGCACACGGGTGAGAAAACACCCGTGAGGGAGAATCCTGCAGTGTAGGAAGACGGCGGAGACGGTGCAGCAGAAGCACCAGCGGTCGCGGTGACGGTGAGAAGCCTCGCGATCGAGGTCGGCGTTGGAGGTGGAGGCGACCGTGGCAGCCGAGTGGCCTGGCTTGCGGGTGTGGGTCGAGGGCCGAGCGAGCAGTCGTGAGACAGGACCCGGGGAAGCCGACCAGAGCGGCAGCTGGGAGCTGGTGCGAGAAGGAAAGATGGATGGGAGTGGGAAAGCAGCGTTGGGTGGGCGGTCTTTATACCTCATGAAAGCGGCGAGTCGGCGGACGCAGCGCGCCTTGCCCGAGGGGGCGGCGCCAAACCCGACGGGGCCGGGGCTTGGCCGGACGCAGGAAGGAGCGTCCCTTTCACCGGGACGGAGATTATTCCGATATCTTCTGCCTAGCAACATCAACAGCCTTCAATCTAGACGTTCAACTATATGAAGATCACCAAAGTTAAAATGCCTGCTTCGAACCTCATCGCGACCATCTTCGCGGCTACTCTCCTTAGCCTAGCACTTTGCGAGCGTGCTGTCCACATTGACGAGGTCACCGTGACCCAAGGCGTCGTTGTCGCCACAGATGACGTTCCACCTTCTCCAACTCAGGCCAAATCAGGAGCGTCAATTTCACAAGTGGAGATTGAGGTAGCCGTCCACAACAACACTTACAACCATCAGCACTGACACCGCAGCAAGTCTGCCCGCAGTCCCGCTGCACATATCTGGATCGCTTACGTCGCCACCCCTCCACCACCTCCACAGCCACCCCCATCATCACAGTTGAGCGCTTCGCCTACCCAACCGTCCGAGGTCACTCTCTCTGGCATCCCAAAATCAGGTGGCATTCCATTGATTGACACCGTTAACAAATGACGCATCGCCTACGGCCTCAACGCACTGGAATGGAACACCACTCTTGAAGCGAACGCCCTCAAAACCGGTAACGACGACCATGGCTCAATCGAAACTCACGAGCTCAACCCGGGCTCGACAACCCAGGTCATCACGCCGGGCCAGGAAGTCAGTGTTGGCGACCTCAATGACGACAGCCCCTTCGATCTGTCTTATATCACCTGGCTCTGTGAAGTCCCTACCGATCTGGAGCTGAAGGGTCAGTGCCAGACTGTCAGTAACGTCCTGCACATGAGGTATGACGACACGGGCCACCATGATATCTTATGCAGCAAAAATTACACCGCTATCGGATGCGCGTTCACACAGAACCCATTCTCAGCTAAAGCATCAACCTACCAGGGTCTCTGGGTCTGCGATCTCCACTAGATCTCGACCTGGAAAATGAGACAAAGCGTTGTTCTGCAATCGAAATTAAGTATTTTTTGACGGGGCGGCTTCAATTAGGCAAGCACTTCACAAAAGAAGGCCTCATCAATGTATTGACCATGTAATATATGCTTTTTCGATATATCAGTATATTCTCAAATCAAGACGAAGGACCGAGGCTTTATCGAAGGTGATAGCAAACCTTCTATCACACGACGAAGACTTTGTAACCAATACCAATACCCAGGACGTAAGTAGCTTCGACCCAGGTCATTTACTGTGTGATTAGAAAGGATATTACTTCTCAACAGTGACATCCGAAGCCGTAATAGACGGATGGTTTACACATTGATCTCACACTCGACGTATCGAAGTATATAGTGCTTCGCGCATCTTCTCTCGATTCGAGAACGTTTGCTGTATCGTTGACGGGCAGGCAATGAAAGCAGTTGATAATACGGCTCAGACGACTTCTCGAGAGTTTGGCGTGCAGAG
>JAABUK010002141.1_pt1 | contig 36164 bp, 39 predicted proteins | sample 5559141 | NCBI WGS metagenome assembly JAABUK01 (sample SAMN10711869, study PRJNA513367) | rock metagenome | isolation source: Antarctica rocks | place: Antarctica: Victoria Land, Pudding Butte nord | collected 2016-01-03
AACACAATTTTTGAAACACTGACAAAAAATACTTGACAATGTTTTTCTGAGATACGCAGCTGCAGCCCTGTCCCAAAGTGTACAGGAGCTGGCAGGGATTGACAAAGCATACCGAAACCAGCATTGCAGTCCAAGGGCAAGTGTTAATATTAACACTTGCCCTGGTGTTGCAGTGCTAGTTGTGCTGTTAATATACACACTGATGTACCTGCTCTCTCTTTCTCACATGTTTTCTTCTAGTCTACGTGCTGGCAGCTCCAGTTGCAGAACCTTGGCCCTCTGTAGCAGAGCATCCAAATAGGACTTGACATCAATCAATCTATGTCACCTGCTGACTACATTTCTGAAGCAGTGCTGCCTGCAATGCTAGCGGGTGATGGAGCTGCAGCAAAGCTGGCAGGAGGAGGAGCAGGATTTAGCATCTTCAGCCAACCAACTAAGCAGGTGGGCTCAAGCCTGTATCACACTTGATAGAACCAACCCGACCACTGGGACGCTGAACCACTGGTCGGACAGCGGCTATCAAAGTCTGATGCAGAATCGAAAACCACCTGAGAGCAGCTGACATCACCCTGCGCTGCTTTGACAGATTGACAAACATGTCAAAGCAACGCAAGGTGGTTCCAACTGCTCGCAGGTGGGTTTGTGTCGGAGGATCTGTGGCAGAAGAAACAGCTGCATACGCAGCTGCCAGGCAGGCAAACACCTGAAGACACCTGCATGTGATGCATCTGACATAGGTGACTTCCGGGCCTCGCCTGCCTGGCTGCCAAGCTGTGCCATGCCAGCTACTTGCTTACGTTCACTGCTCTCACCTAGGCAGTGGCCCGTCTGATATCTCTCAAAAGCACAGCAGCACAGCAGCTGCTTTTAAGAAAGCAAACAAGGCCACTGCCGCTGGTATTGCAGGCAGCTCCCGATTCTGGAAGCTGGCTACAGGCTTGACAGCCCTCTGTGTCTAGTGAAGGACTAGGCAATGTTTGAGCGTCACCCTGGGAGCCCGGTATATTACTGGGCTTCTTATTGAATTGACGCTGAAAGGCGTAGTCTTTTCTTTTCTTTTCTTTTCTTTTCTTTTCTTTTCTTTTCTTTTCTTTTCTTTGGGCGTCCCTGCTGTCTTGCTCAAGAATGGCCTCCAAGTCGTCTTGCTGACCGAAATTACGCACCCGCTTTCCCTAGCTAGTTCACTAACTATAGTTGGATTCTGAGCTTTGAGCGCGTGCCATTGACCTTGCATGATCACGACAACCTGCTAAACAAGCTGATGACGTGTTACCTATGATGGTCCATGCATCAGTGCTTGACTCACTTACCCGTGTAGGAGTTGGAACAAATCATGCCGTTGACTAGCTGCTCTGAAGTGCTTTGCAATCTGTCTGCCATGGCAGCCCGCCAAGTTCGGTCAGTAAGACAACTTGGTAGCTCACTCAAAAGCACAACAAGTCAGATTGGGCTAATCCACCAAACAGTGTTGACCTTTGCATCTACATTGAGGCAGTTGCGGAGAACAGTTTCTTGCTGACACATATGGTTGGAATGCCTCGAGCTTTTGCAAGCATGTGCACTATCTGATTGAACAGGTGCAATACTCAAGCTCTCAGAGCCTAGAATTTGCATATGCATATGAGACAGACTTTTCTGTGTAAATGCTGAGGTGGTTGCGCAAGGCAAATGGCACAGCTAGCAACTCCAACACACCACACAGAAAGATGACTTTGCATGGAGAAAGTGATACAGAGGCCAAGGTCGTCCTCAGCTAATGATAAAGTGTAACAGTGCTTGCCAGAGGCTGGTCACTACTAGATGTCTCAGGCAGACCAGCTGAGTCAGCGTCATGCAAAGCATTTTAGGCTACTGAATCAGCCGGTAATTAAAATTTGCTGGCTGAGATACTTGATACCACGCTGAGCAAAACCTTGCATGCATGAAGGCTCTCGGCCGGAACTCTATAGGAGCGCAACTTGTGTAGCGGGAGACCAAATTTGGCTTTTGAAAGCGCCTTACAGACTGGGTTCACCTTGAGCAGATGGGGCGGGCAATTTGGGTAGTGCAAGCTGCATCATCAAAGACCACATTGATGATATTGCTTCCACTATGCAAAGCAACCCCATGTGCTCGAGGTGATCATGCATGGTTTATGGTCTAGCTTTGGGCCAGCATGCCTGCTGGGCATTTTCTTTTTTTTGCATAGTCTTGTGCAGGGTTTGTGGTCCAGCTTTGGGCCAGCAAGCTGACTTGTGGCCTGGTTTCTGTACCTAGTCAAGGCATGCGCATGCCTTGACAAGGCGCACAATCAGCTCATGCAAAAACAAGCTGGATCACGGTGTGTGTGACATCTCACAACGCAAAGAGCAGTGCTGCAGCAGGTGGGTCCTGGTTGTTTGCACAAGTTTACAATGGAAGTGACACGTCAGGTCTGAAAGGTTGCTTTGAAGTGACTTCAAGGTGCAAGACGTGGCAAGGTGGGGCTGTTGTGATGCCTGGCCTACCTTACAAGAACTCAATGAGGCCAACCAGCAGAGATACGGCCCTACACTAGAAGGCACTGCCCTTGCAGAAAGTACCAACCGTGAAAACCAGAAGGGCATGACAGAAAGGGAGAGGGAAAGGGAAGGGCAGGTGTTGCCTGCCTGTGGTCTGAAGACAACAGTATGTGTCTACCTGAATGGCTCTCTCAGCGTCTGCCTCGGTCTCAAAATTGACGGTGCCCCAGCCCTTGGAGCGCCCGTCTCGCCCCATCACAATGTCAGCCTGAAGAACTCCCCCAATGGGCTTGAACAAGTCCTTCAAATCCTGCCAGGCGTATGCAAATGGCAGGCCCTGGACGATCACCTGCATTGCACATCAACAAAAACTGCTCCCATCTATTTACGGCAGCTGGATTTAATTTGTCTTCCAGCAGCCCGTGAGGAAGCTAAACAGCAGTGCTACTAGTCCTGGTACAAGTTATATGTCAAAGAAAACCTAACAGCATCAGACATTTGTGCTGCATCTGATGGCATTGCAGTTGATGACCACATGCTCCTTCACACATGATACCAGGACTTCATGCCTACCACATATATTGCGTGTCTGACATGCAGCATGCTTGCTTTGCCGTCCACTGCTTCATCTGTATTCATGTGTGTGCAGAAGCATACAGCTAAATTCAGTTTGCAGTGTGCGCAACATCATGGCACACCTTGACTCCTCTGCCAGATGTGAGGCTGTCTCTGCTTGATCGAGCTCTGCCTTCATTGCCAGAGCGGCCTCTCTGTAAGTCAGCATCCTCACGATCCTCTCGTACCCTGATCTGACTGCCATCTAAGGTCTGCGATTTACAACCAAAACAGAATGTCAGCAGGACACAGTGCACAACTTCATGTCAAGTCTTTCCCTTAGTCCATGGTAAACAGGACCCTGATCTGACTGCCATCTAAGGTCTGCAAGTCAAACACAAGACAGAGTATCAGCAGGACACAGTGCATGGTTGGACATCACGTTCTTCCCCCAGTCTCAGGTAAACACAGACACCCAGAACACTCATGACTAGATGTGGGGCCGGGCTATGGGTGTTACACCAGCTAGAGGGGCAATTGTACCGTATTGGTGAGGCGGCTGATTGCTTGCAAGGCTTCATCGCAATGTTGGAACTCGACTATGCCAGCTCCTTTGGACTGTCCCTCTTCGTCCTGCATCAAACAGATGCCATAACTATATGCAAGATTTGATCGCCACCATGCCTCCTGCAAATTTGCTTTTGAGCAAGCAATATACACAGTGACCAGTCAGTTTGCAAGTCATATGCCAAGTGGGTGTGGTTGTTTTGAGTGCATCAAAGACAAACATGTTGGTTTTGGCATGCTGAATGACAAAACAGCACCAAGCCAAGTAGGATTGATGTTGTTTCCATAGCAACCCATGACTCAAGAAGATGTGCTGGGTGCGCAAAATGATCATGTGCACTCAGCGGATCTTCTTGAATCATGTGTTGCGTTTTGCACACCCATTGTTACGCTAAGATCATGAGCTGAAGAGCCACAAAAGATTGCGATGAGGCCCGAGGTGTTGCAACAAAAAAGATGGCGCACATGCATGATGCACATTGCATGACATTCTGCTTACCGTGAACACATCTGCATGGACCACATGGCCGCAAGTCTTGAAGTAGTCTTTCAGGCTCTGCCAGGTTGTCTCAAGACTCAGGTTATTGACAAACAAGCGTCTACCCACCACAGCCACATTGGGCCTGCCACCCCTTGATGGGGGACCCCAGGTGGATGCTGACCCCCGCTCTGGTTGACGGGATGAGCCAGATTCCCGCCTACTTGAGCCTGTCAGCTCAAAGTCCTCTCTGTCCTCACGCAAGAAGATTTCACGTCCATTCAGCTGCAATTACGAGCATGATTTGGTTGTGGGTTTTGGACCATACACAACACTTGGCACTTCCTTCTACTCAATGCTCAGTACCCAATTGCTCTACATTGCAGCACTCACAGCAGCCGCATGTTGCATGTGTACAAGCAGGCATGAACATTGGTGATGTCTTTATGATTTTGTACAAACACATAATGCCTTGTGGGTTCATCTTGCATCTGGCAGGCGTCTATCGAGTCATCAACAACACAGAAAGTGCCTTCCGCAGAAATATGTTGCATGCCGTGCAGTGAGCAATGAGTCTCACCTCAGACCTGTCCAGCTGTTGGATTGCAGCAGCAGCCTCCTCAGGCTTCTCAAACTCCACGATACCCCATCCCTGCAATCAGACAATAAGGCTCCAGGATAAATGAATTACATAGCTTACGTAGGCGGTACACAGTGCATGACAGTACAGAGTGCATGATGGTTGGGTGTGATATGATCATATGCTGGTCTATGTGATTGTGGTCACAAGGTGTGACCACAATCACAGTCTGTATGGGCCGTACCAAGGTAGGCACAATGGTTTTTTGCGAAGTTTTGCTAACCTTGGAGCGTGAGCCTTGACCACCTTCTGTAGCCACGTCAGCATGTATCACTGCACAGCATTTCAACAAACCCATTGCCCTGCCATACCCAACAGACCAGCCCAGACCATTTCCTACTGCTGCAAGCCCCCATGTATACCTTGTCCAATAGGCTTAAAATGATCTTTGAGATCCTGCCAGGCAACAGAGTATGCAAGATTTCCTACATAGACCCTCCTTGCTACCTCAATATCGCCTGTTGCGTCTGCACAATACGCAAAACGACGTTGCTGGCTAGGTTGCAAAGGGCAGTATAAACTCGTAAGAACAGGCGCTGACCTGATCGAGTGACAGCCCTTCTGAACGGCGAGCGACTTCTGTGCCTTTGTTTACCCATACCAAACTCAGCTGCATTAGTTTTGTATTCGATTTGTACATGCCTTGACACACGAGGTTCTCGGTCGGCGTACATCCTTCTATGTGTTTGACAATGCACGACTTGGTTTTTCCTAGCACTGCGAGTGGTGTGGCTGCTAATGCTGCAAGTTACTTTCCCCCCCAAGCTTGTCACTAGCAGTCCTGTCGCAAAAGTGTGAACCAAGCGATGCAAATTTGTCTGTCTGCCAAAGACCTAATCAACACTTTACGAGCTCGCGTGAAGGTCGTGAGCACGTGTGTGAGAACGTCTTTGAGAATGTCGTGAGAACAGCGTGCAATGCAGCAAATGGCATCGCACATGAATTAGTGACTTAAACATACTGGTTGGCAGGCTCGATTGTGACTTGAATCCTGTGAAGTCAGAAGTGCATGCTGTATACATTGCATGGTTTCTGGACGAAGATGTGACTGGTGCAGACAGAGTTGACTTGAATTCCCAGGCTTGGTATGGCTGCAAGACCTCCAAAGGTATTATGGTGTCAAGTCGCTGTCTGGCAAAAGACCGTACCAGCCTGCTGACTCATGGCTCCACGCAGAGACAAGCAAACTTCCTCCCAAAAGAACCATCCCTGCTAGAGTCCAAGAAACGCTATACCCTCCCACCTGACCCCTCAAACACCAGGATCCAAGGTGCTTATGCTGATATCTGGCAGCAGTCAGCTCAGTCTTGGAGCCCAGTGCGGCATCCTGGGCGCTCACAGAGTAGCTTGGAGTTCAGGCAAGCTAGCAGCCTTGCTTCACATGCAGAAGCCAGTCAGACATGGCAACAGAGGGTGACCACAGCTGAGCACCACAGACAGGTAAGCCTGCTTTGCTCTTGTCACTGCTGCATGTCACCAGCATATCAGGTTCAGTTTGCACATGGTCCAATTTGCCCAACAAGCTGCTGCCATCTCTGCAAGAAGTCAGATGACTGCAGAGAGCAAAATATGTACAGTGCAAGCAGGGCTGCAGCATTGAATAGGTCAGGCTGCATTCCAGCTACATTGTTAGCTAAATATTCACGCCAGCAGGGCAGAATTTTCTTTTCTCAACCTCAGCTTTTGCTTCTGCCAATTGTTGCTTGTTTGCTGTTTCGACAAGTTACAACCCAAAGGATACTTCTGCTAGCTGCTGCCACATCAGCTGTTGTGACGGCCGTCATTGCTACATACGGGAGACAGTCCTGACTGTGTGTACAAGAAACCTTGACAGCATTGACAGATAGAGCACTGTGCTGACACACACATGATTGCAGGGTGCACAAGACCCCCCAACAGTACCCCACTCATCAGCTAGCGCCCCCATCAAGCCCCCAGCAGGATTGCAGCAAGTCTGGCAGCTAGCCAAGTGGCTGGAGACAGAAACGCTGCACTTCAATGAGACTTTTGCTGAGCGTCAACTCAGCAGTCCTGCTCTGGAGTTCCTTCTGTTGGCCACCAAGCAAGCGCGCCAGCTACACAGCAAGGCATTTCACGAGCTGACCAAGCAGGTACTCTGTCCTGCCTCTGTGATGCAGAGGTGGTATGCAGCTGGATGCTGAATCCTGCAATCAGCAACAGCAGCAGTAGCACCAGCAGCAGCAGCAGCAGCACAGTTTTTCTCTTTTCTTTGTGCACAGGCAAAACTGGCACAACCAGACCCTGCAGGGCCCTGTTGTGATAGTTCTGTCTGTGCAATAAGAACAGAAAGTCAGTGCTGCAGTCTGTTCTATGTGCATCACCTGGCAAAGCTGCTGCTAGTATTTCGCCGACCATTCTGCTTTCAGCAAAGCTCTGCTGCTCTGACACGGGACCCAGATATCATCCTGTCGTGCTGTGAGCCACAGGGAAGCCCAATGCACCCTCAAGCACATTTCAAGCAACAACATAAAGTTGTATTTCTGTCTTCTTCGCCTTTCTTACGCTGTGCTGTCATGCTATGCACAGGTAAGTGAGGAGTGTAAAGAGAGGGGCGAGCTGATGGCCGATGTGTGGATTGCCCACACAACAATCCTTGAGACTGTCATGACGCGCATGCATCAGCTTTGCCTGGAGGACAGAGACAGGTGGGCAATTTGTCTACATGTGCAGTTCAAACAACATCTCTTCTGAACAACTTAATCAGACACTAAATGCAACCAGACACTAAACGCTGTCTTCTTCGCCTTGAGCTCTGGGCTCCGGGCTGCCTTAGGAGGTTCCCGTCATTATCGCTGAAAAGCATATACTTTTCTTTTTCTTGTCTTTTTTCTTCACCTCGTATGCCTTTCAAAGTTTGTTTGTGTGGGCTTGCGCACTGGTACTTCAACAGGCTCAAGCATTTCCTGCTTTGAATGAGAGAAAGGCAATACAGATGTTTGAGCCTGTTGGGCCACCAATGTACAAGCCCAGGCAAAAGCCAGTCTCTGTTCGATGCTGGCTGTGTGTACATTCTTGTGCACAGAGTGGTATGTTACAACCAGCACTGTCGCTGCAGTCAGACCGCATCTGCTTGATGGTGACATGCCCACAGTTGAACGCCAGACATGCAATGGCTCATGCTAAGTTACCAAACTGCCCAGCAGAAATTTGCAACCCGCAACTTAGCATGGCACATGTGTTTTAGAATCACCACATATCAAAGGGGACCCCCAGCAGAGTCACAACTGCTCAATTGCTAATTGCAATGGTTCCAAAAGCAAAGACTCTCATTGTTTGCAATGCTGCGTTTCTTTGCTTTTTGCCACTTGGTCAGATTTTTGCAGTTGCTCATGATGATGACTGTCACGTGCTGCAGGGCTGTGATTGCAGAGAGTGAGAAGCGCAACATAGCAGGAGTGCTGGGGGAGGAGATTCAGACCCTCCACTTCCAAAATCGCAGCCTGCAAGAAGAAGTTGGCATGTGAGTCACTGGCTTGACACTCCTGCTATGTTGAGTCTCCCATGGTGTACGCTCACAGCGTCATGATGCGCTCTGCCTGAAGTGTGTCTTGGAACACCAGCAATTGCTGACTCAACATCATGACTGCTGGTATTGTCCCGCCAGACAGGTGATGTTCGGCGCCAGACAGGTGATATTCAATACATGCCTGCTGAGAATGAAACCCGTCAACTGATCCTGTGCTTGGCTCCAGTTGCGTCATCACAGCTGCGTGATGCAATGTGTGATGTTGCAGACACAGCTCTAGCACTTCATGTTATCAGTCTTGCAAGCACAAGTAGATGAAACCTAAATTGTCTTGACTGCAAGACATGGGGCATGCATTGGGAGGTTGGTTCTTGCATCACCTCATGCACGTCACATGCCAAGCACAGAGGCTGTCTAGCATCCTCGCCTTGTTGCTGCTGCTGCTGCTGAGCTGATGCCTGACATGCATGCAGACTAAAAAAGCAGCTGCAAGAGATAGCTGCCAAAGAAGCTGCAGCGGCAGCTGTCAAAGAAGGTGGCAGGCGCCCCAAGAAGGGTCTGGGGGGCACCCCACTTCTCACTGCAGTGCCAGTACCTGCAGCTCTGGCAAACCAAAAGAGCCTCGCCCTCACTTTTGGTATACCCACATCCACATGCCCTTTATACAAAAATGTTGCATGGTGATGTGTACCAGATTGACATTGCTGTGCTCACATCACCAAGGTAACAGCATCTTTATTGGTCATCAGGTAATCAGTAACAGGTGTTGATGGCAGTTTTTCTTTTCTTTCACAACTTAGTACTTTAGCGTCTAGGGTCACCTACAGGGTACAGCAGCTGCTCAGTGTGTCCTTTCTAATCTCCTCTCAGCCTGAGATGTCCTTTTCATCTGTTGCTTCTGCTGCTGGCGCATATGCCGAGCTTCGGTATGCCTGGTGTCAGGGAGATGCAGTAGCTTGCGGTTGCCTTCTAAACCAAATAAACTTTCCACATTAGTTTTAATCCCAAGGTGCGTGGCATTTGGCGTCCCATCAGCTTTCCCAGGGATTGTGACAAGCCCTAGAGTGCATGTCTCATCAGCTGTCATTGAACGGCATCCAACATCCCCATTAGCTATCCCAGGGACCAACAGCAGTCCCCTCTGTGATGACGATGCAGCTGTTTGCTCCTCATCTCCTTCTGTTTGTTTTAATACCAAGCGCATGGCCCCAAAATGTGTGCGGCGGTCTGGTGCAGGGCGTCAAGGTATTGAGTCAGCATCATTTCCTCAAACAGCCCTGGGCCGCATGGCGTCTGGCATGCCAGCAGCTTTTCCTGGGGCTCCAGGCAGTCCCCTACAGGGTGCTGGGGGGTCACATCTAGGATCCAGCGGGGGGGCTCCCCTGGGGAGATATGACTCTGTCCTCAACAATGGCCTATTCAACTCCTTGCAGGTCAGCTGTGCAGTCATACTGCTGATGTTTTCATCCCTTCATGCAACAAACCCATATATCTCCTCAGGACCAGGATCACATACTCCTCAGCAACCCCTCTAAAAGATCTTGCGTAACAAAAATGAGTTGTAACAACAATGCTGAGCCAGGGTCCGGCTGCTCTTTGGGCGGACATGGACTTGCCTGCGCAGCTGCATGCATAGCTGCATAGCTGCATGCATAGCTGGTGCTCAACAGAGCCGTGACACAGGCCTGCTTAGCATGCTGAACAACAGAGTGCGAAGCACATAGTACCGCTTGTGTCGCTTGCAGTGCTGGAGCATCAGTCCATCTCATAATGTGAAATCTGTACCAAATCAGAATTGATTGGTACGTCTAGAATGTCACTGCACTGATGCATTTTTGAAGCTGCAATGCGCTGTCGCAGTAAAAGCTCTGATGCGTTACTCTGACGCACCATGCAATGACGCAACCTGTACTGAGGCACCATGTCCTGATGCACAGCATGTTGACGCGCCATGTGCTAACGCACCGTGTACTGATACCCCATGCTCAGAGACACCATGTTCCGATACCCCACGCACAGAGGCACCATGTCCTGACAGACTGTATACTGATGCACCTTGCATGTGCAGATGCGGCCAGGGTCCATTATAGATGATTTAGCAGAGGCAGAGCCGGGCTACCTGGCCAAGCAGAACAAGGAGCTGCGCCGCCTGCTGGTGGAGTGCCGCAAAGAACTGTACGAGGTACAACACTCAGCCTTTGGGTGGCGTTCATGCAATGTTCCAAGACAAGAAATGACAAGGAAAGGGGGGGGGGGTTTGGGGGACGAATTCTGGGCGCAAAATTTGCATGCCCTGCTTTGTGGGGTGATGTGTCCTTGTAGCTGATCTGTCAGAGACGCAAATGCAGGGCCAGCAAGGTACAGCCAGTCTTGTCTGTGCTCAGTCCACATGGGCACAAGCTTGTATGTATATCTTGTAAGAGAGAAATGAAAAGAAAGGCAACGCCATTTGGAGTTGAATGCACAGAAGCTTGATCCACAAGCTTCCCATGGCTTCTGTATGATACAGTGGTCTTGCGAGTGGCGTGTGACACAGAGGCAACAAACAACCCCTTGAGATGTGTATACGCAAGAGCTTGACATCTGCGCCTCAGGATGCAATGCAACGCATGTCGGTAAGTTGGGAGGGGTGTCAAGTGTTTGATTGTGACCAACACTACCAAACAGAAGTGTCTCGCCATATCTTGTCAAAAAGAGTCGGTGTACTGCAGGCTTGCTCAGTTCTTACACCAGCTCATTCCACAATGTTCAAAATGGACTGATAAGCTACTGAGGCCCTTGTACAGATCCACAGGCGCATGATCACAACATCTCTCAGACCTTCCAAGTACGTTACACAGATTGCCAATTGCAGGCGACTCAGATTGCATGCTTTGTGCATGAGCTTGCCACCAACCCAGCGCTGCTATGGTAAATACGACATGCATGCACAATCAGAAATGACAGTCATTTCTGGTGTGTACTCTGTTCTGAGCTGTGCTGCAGGCATACGAAATATTGTTGGCTGAGCTGCAGGCATAGGAGATATTGTCGGCTGTGTTGCAGGCATAGGAGATATTGTCAGCTGTGTTGCAGGCATATGACATACTGTGGGCTGTGCTGCAGGCATATGACATATTGTTGGCTGTGCTGCAGGCATACTAGATACTGTTGGCTGTGCTGCAGGCATATGTTGGCCGTGCTGCAAGCATATGAGATGTTGTTGACTGTGCTGTAAGCATATGAGATATTGCTGTCTATGCTGCAGGCATATGAGAATGCAGGTGATTTAGAGAGGCAGTCGGACCAGCTAGTGCCGCTGCAATCAAAGCTAGAGCTTGCCATCAACGAACGTGATGCTGCCCTTGCAAAATCTGAGGGGTTGACCCCTCGGCCTGGGGTCAGGGCCTTTGATGGGCTCACCCCTGAGGGTTGCAAGAAGCTGGGTGCTGCGTTTGATGCTCACAGGTATGGGAGGGCATGGACCCTAGACCCATGTTTCAAGGGTTTGGGACTGGACCTGGGTCATTGCTTTGCTGCGCTTGATGTCAAAAGGCAGACATCGGAGCAATGTTGGTTCTGAAGACGAGGTGCCGGTTGGTCTGCTGGTCTGCTGGTTTAGCAATGCCTGTGAGTAGCATTGTCGTGTGATCTGACCAGTCGAGAATATAGCAAACGTTGAAGAGGAAGCAAGACATGCAGCATTGTTGTTTGCGCCGGAACATCTGTCCAAGTCAGTCTCAAGCTTATGGTGTCCCTGACACACCTTCCCCATGTAGCAACGCGTTTTTGCTGTCCCCAGGCGTTTCTGATTTTAGATTTCCAGTGTAGGGATGACGTTTGGGATTGACAAGAGCAAATTGTTGCAGGAAATGGCCTGCCGAGGACTTAGCTAGGATGCTGTTGGGAGAAGAAGACACACAGCATCAAAGCGTGCTGCAGTCTGCGCCGTTCATCTTCGCCTGCATGGCAAAGCCCCTGGCAGACAGGGCACTTGTGAGGCAGGACATTGCAACGGCCCTTGCCCAGGCTTCCCTCCAGCCCTTCCTTACTCATCTGACTGGGCAGCAGCTGGCATGGCTGCAGCGTCACATGCAACTCACTGCTGAGTCACACGCACAGGTCAGTCTTCTTTTATACCTGACTGACAAAACTTGGACTAGTCTGAGACGAAAACTTCGGTTTTATCAGCGGTTTGTCCAGGTTTATCAGCTGCAAGTAAAGTCTCATCAGTATGTTGTTTTGTCTCTGTTAACAAGTTACTCACAGCCACTCCATGGTGAAGATGAAGAAGGCTGTGTCAGCTGCTTGACCAAAGAAAGCACAGTCAGCACCAAGATCAGTGTATATAGAGGCTGCTATTTGCTTACTTCATGCTGCATTTGTTCTAAGAAGGTACTAGCCTTTGCATGCCATGCCTGCAGCATCAAATTGTACATCAGCACATTCACAAACCTTGCATGACGGTTTTGCTTAGAGTGGCTGTAAAGCTTCTGCCTGTCATGACAGTTGTACGTCTGGGCAGCCAGTATAATATTCGGCTTCTCATTAAAATTGACGCCGAAAGGTGTAGTATTTTCTTTTCTTTTCTTTTCTTTCCTTTTCTTTTCTGTTCCGACAGTTGTGCGCCTGATCACAGGAGGGAGGGCAACATGATTGGAGCCTGCTGATAGACTTCATGTTTGGCGGGGTTTTGCTTAGAGTGGCTGTACAGCTTCTGCCTGTCGTGACAGTTGTGTGTCTGATCACAGGAGGAAGGGCGACATGACTGGAGCCTGTTGGTAGACTTCATGTGTGGCAGCAGTGCAAGAGGCTATGCCTATACCACTGACTGGTATGGATCCCTCAGGGGGCACTTCCAGGTATAGCCCTCTGGAATACATATTTTTTTGGTTTCTGAGGAGACTTGTATATACAAAAATATATTTGAGGGTGTTCATCTCAGCTCAGAAGTACCTGGAGACTGGTACCAGGTGCTTCTGAATTGTGTAGATGTTTGCTTGGGATGAGGAGCACTTGCCACATCAGCAAGTAGTCCTGCCACATCAGCAGGAACCCTTGCCACATCAGCAAGTGCCCCTGTACCTAGGTCATCTTTGTGTACAATATATAGGCGTGCCTTGCTCAAAACCAAACTCCATGCACAAAATCTGATTGAAGATGATCAGCCTTGTACCATCTGTGTCAGCCCAGACCTTCAGCAAAGGTTGTTTATGCTGTTTCAGCCAGCCGGACGTGCAATGCGAGTACAACGCTGGAGCAAAGCATGCATGCTGTATGATGTTCCAAAGCAAAGCATATGGGACGGCTGTCAAAGGCTTTGCCTCATTGCCTAAACACTCTGCATAGGCCAAAACCATCTGCAACCTCACAAGGTGCCATCTCAAGTACTGGATGCTTGGTAGGCCAAAATGATTTGCAACCTGACAAGGCATGGCCTTGAGTCCTAAATGCCCTGCAGGGCAACAGCATCAGCAACCTGGCAAGGCAGATTGATGCTGCTCGCATCCCCACAATTCACAGAGTCTCAGCCGTGGAGGCTGACAATGACAGCCTGAGACGCCAGCTGGCAGAAGCAAAGAAGAAGAAGCCACTGATGGGGACTGCGTCGGACGACAGCGCTGAAGAAGAGGCACGGGCTAGGGCTGAGGCAGCTGCCAGGCAGAAGGAAGCTGAAGAAGCAGCTGTGATGCCCAATCCCATCAATGAGTACATTGAAATGCTGGAAGAGGAGGTATGCTGCTGCTTCCGTCACAACGTTAACAGAAATACGTTTGATTGGCAGTGCCAGGTCTTCTTCTGCTTGATATAAGCGTGGGTGTGCACCTCACAGGCCTAGTATACATTGGTTTGCCATGGTTTTGTGCCACACATGGTGTGTGACTACAACTGCATGTGCAAGTGCGAGTGCAGGTGGAGTGTTTGAGCGTGAGTGTGCACGCGTGTGTGTGTGTGTGTGTGTGTGTGTGTGTGTGAGTGAGTGAGTGCGTGTGAGAGTGTCTTCATGAGTGTGTGTGAGTGCGGATCAGAGAGAGTGTGAGTGTGCATGTGAGGGTGCAAGTGCTGGTGGAGGGGAAGGGAGTGGAGGGGGTTTATCATGCAGATAATGCAAACTAGCACAAACACAAGGCTACCCCTTGCCAGTGATACTGCTCACCCCCCCCCCCAGGAGGGCTCAGACCCACACAACACAAATCTGCACAGCTAAAAGAGAAATTCCCCCTGCCGCATTGAACATGGTTGTTCTCCATGCTAGTGCCTGAAGTGGGGCTCGAACCCACGGCCACTAGGTTAAAAGCCTAGCGCTCTACCAACTGAGCTATCCGGGCAGAGGCTGCCTGCAACCAATTTTCAGGGCACCACTGCATGGCAATGCTTGAGGCACCTTACCTCAACATCATGACAACAGAAGTTTGCAGGTTTTCCCTAAGATTGTAACAGCAATCATATCTTGAGTGTCACATTCATGCAGGGTGGCTGTTTGAGGGGCCTGCTGTTGATCAGCATGCAACACAGTGTTCACAGGATGAGGCAAATCTGATGTCTCTCAGCATGGGTAATAGACTGGATTTTACACGGCTGTTCAAGGCAGGCATCACAATGCATAGCCATCACCCTGCCTGTTGTGCTTGTTCACAGGATGAGGCAAATCTGAAGGCTGACTTTCCCAGCATGGGTACCGGACCCGAGATCCCTCGGGTGTTCAAGACCGGCAGCAGGGTGCGCAACAAGAATATCACAAAGCGCCAGACTGAGATGCTGGTCAAGGAGATTTGGAAGGTTCGAATGGCCCACCGCAAAGCAGGCAAAGCAGGCGTGGAGCTGGTGGAGATGATCTTCCTGCATCTGCAGAAGACCAAAGGATTGCACCAGGCTGTCATTGAGGTGAGCAACTGGGCCTAGCCTCTAGGCAAAGCCATGCTCTGATCCCTACGCAAAATCGTGCCCTGAGCCCTAGGCCAAAACATGCCCTGACCCCTAGGCACAGCCATGCCCTGACCCCAAGGCAAGTTCATGCCCTGACTCCCAGGCAAAGTCATGCCCTGACTCCTAGGCACAGCCATGCCCTGACCCTAAGGCCGAAACATGCTCTGAACCCTAGGCATGGTCATGCCTTGACAGAGATGTGCCTGCCATATTTTTGTCCACGCAAGAATTTCCTTTTGTTGCAAACTACATGGTACTGCGACCCACAAGCATGCATATGGTATATGTTCACGCGCATGCACTGTAGTCAATGTTGTACAAGCTCTGCATATTGACGTATACACCTTATGCAAGCACTGCATTCAGACTCATATGAAGCCTGAAGTCTGTGTATTGATTCATACACCTTGTGCATGCACTGTCTTCACTGTTGTACAAACCTTAAGCTCTGCATACAGACCCATACACCTGATGCATGCCAACAGAGGTGATGCATGGCTGCAGACTGGGTACAATTTTCTGTATGGCTGCTGGAAGTACAGCTGGGACGCTGACTGTGAGCTCTTCCTCAAGATTCTGAGGGGAGAGGTGAAGGAGGATGTGTATGTGGAGCAAATTCAGCTGCAGGTACGAAATTCAGCTGCAGGTACTGAATGCGGCCATCTCTGCACACTCTGGTCTGTCTCGTCGTTGCGTCACAGCATGGTGTCATGCCGATGGTTTGCTCTCCATGATGTGTAATATGATGAACACATGCATATATGCACATGCGTATTTGGTTATATTACATAGATGTATATACGTATATAGTTACAATTACAATAATGATAAATACTTGATCAACCATGGAAGCATGGACTCAATATGCATGGCAGCTCAGCCTCAGCTCAGTCTTGACATAGAAAGCACGTATGCAGATCTGCTGGCCGACCAACAAACAATTGTGTGATGCAGCTGTGCTTACAAGTTGCATGGTGTGTTCAACAGGAGGAGTTGGAGGCGCTGTTCATTCAGCTGGACAAAGCCAAGGGCAGGGCCACCAGCAGCCTGGGCAAGGGCGAGCTGGGGGATGCCCTGAAGGCCTTCTTCAGGGTCGGCCAGCCCGGCGGCAAATCAGAAGAGCGCCATGACGAGCTCATGCAGGTTTGTTTCTGACCTTTCCTGGGTTGAGGCTCCAGTCTTGCCTCGTTTACCAACAAATATTCAAACTTCATGCATGCATGCATGCATTGTGACCCTTGATCAGTAGATCACTGAAGTGTGTTCTGAGTTTCCATTTGCTATCTTCATGCCATTCGTCTTCTTCCTGCTGCTGTGTTCCTCCCCTATGCCTTTCTTCTTTTCTCCTTCTGTGCTTCTGCCCCCTGATATGCCTGCCCCTTCTGCTCTTCTTCTTTCTCAGCAGGGAACCAATTCATGTATATCTGTAACTACAGCACAGCTTGCAACCTGACTGCACATGTCAGAATGCTTTGGGTCCTGATTGCATCTTGAAAGTTGTAGGCGTACACACGTCTGTGCCACAATGACTGCCTTTAGCTGTTGGGCATACAGCAACATCACTGTGTTTGGACAAACAGCTCACTTACAGGGTACAGCTAAGGCCAGAGACGCCTGGTGGATCAGCAGTCTTGACTTAGATGCACAGAACACATCTCCAAGTTGGACGTCACCAAACCACACAAGGTGGCACAAGCACTTTCAAGCAAGACAAACCACCGACTTGAGACAAACAGCTGCGCATCTCAATATGGTGCATTGGTCAGATGTTCAAGAATCGCATGCTTCCTCCTAATCCTTTTTGATGACTGAAGTACTCCTGCCAACTATCATCTGAAAACTGAGGCACTCCTGAAAACCTTGTTTGACAATCAAAGGGTTCCTCCTAATTTTACATGATGACTGAGATGTTCCTCTGAACCTTATTTGTTAAATGTAAGTGAAGTGCATTTCCTAACCTGTGCCATGACCCTGGCTGCAGGCATTGGATGAGGATCAGCCGGGCAGCAAAGTGCTGTACAAGAAGCTGTTTGAGGAGGACCGAGAGTACAACCAGGGTAGGCTATCATCCTCCTCCTTCTCATCTTCTTCTGCTTCCTCTTCTTCCTCTTCTGCTGCATCTTTCCTTTTTCCTCTTCTGCATTGCAAGCTTGCAGTCACAATCCTGCAGCTGTGTGATCAAGTATGCAGCCCAGCACCTCATCTGCTTCTTTGTCTTCATGTTTACTCTGTACTTCCTTAACCCACCATTCACTCTTTCTGCTGCCTGTTTTGGCTGGTATCATGCTGCTCTTCCTGGCATTCTTGCACCATCATCCTGCATCAAACTTGCACCACCATCACACCCGCCGTCACATTTCATCACACCTCATCACACTTTGGCCCATCTTGGCCCATCTTGGCCCCTCCGATCACGCTGGCCGAGCTGGCATGCACTTTTACAACTGTCTCTCTAGCTCTCCACAACAACACTTTACTGGGCGTACAGCTGCAAACTTGCCTTTTCCCATGAATGTACCATATGAATGCACCATATGGATGCATCCTGACACCAGGATCTTGAAGTACAGGCGAGTTTGCTGAGGCTGTGCGGGACCAGTTCTTGAATGAGAGGATTGAGTACTACAAGGAGCTAGAGACGGCCATAGCCAATGCAGCAGCAGCAGATGGGACTGACATGTGCACAAGGGACCATGTGAGGGCAGGGCTGTTGCACCTGGACCCTGACATGGCAGACCATACGGTAAGTGTACTGAATGTACAGTGAGCTCCACAGGCCTTCTAGTTCTGCCAAAAGTTGCTTCAATAGTCCTTAAACATTGGGACACGTCTGTACAAAGCAGCTGCTGACCAGTGCAGTTTTGGGAGGTGGTAATTGCTGCATTCTGCACACTCCCCAAAACTGCACTGGTTCATGAAAAATCAGTGGCTCCATTCAAGTTTGCCTGTGGGGCTGCATGTTGAGCTGTGCTGACGTCAGCAGAGTGGTGCTCGACCACCACCAGAAAAGCTTCATTCCAGATGTCATCTATGCTCTACAGCTGAAATGAGTTTGTACAATGTACGCTGTTGAAGCTCAGTGCCAGCTGTTCACAAATCTGTTGACCCAGTCACGATGCCGGCTCGCTCTTAGGTAGACATGAGTACTGCATCAACCAGATTGTTTTTGCACCAACTGTTTGGGAACTAGCGCCGCCTTCCGCTTTGCTGGGCCATGCTGTTGAGATGAATCTGATCTGGATCTGGATCTGGGGCCAATCTGGGGATCTTAGGCGGATCTTTGAGCTTTGTGACCTGATTTAACAATATCCTGGACAGTGAGGCATATGTTGTTGTTGACTGCAGGCCAACACTGTCAGTGGGTCGGTGTTCAACAGCGGGCAAGACTCACACAGCCTGCCAGTGATCATGAAACGTCTGCAGAACATCACCATCAAGCGCAGCCGCGGAACCTTCAACAAGATGTCCATCATCAACAAGATGAGGGCCCTGAAGGCATCAGCCAGCAAAAAGCAGTTTGATGTGCCAAAAATGGAAGGCTCTGCGACGCCTGAACCCGAAGGTGAGATGCTGCGGAGCCTCAGCTCTTGTGCCTGAGAGCAATCAGAGCTGAGCGCTTGCACTTAGCGCGATGCTGCATGCAGTATATACAGCAGGTCTTAAAACAACAAGGACCTTGCAATGTTCACAGAGCTGCAGCTTCAGGACCTAGAATTCATGCAAGTTGCTGGCGGATCGGAGTTCTTGATCTGCTGAGCACTCAAGCCTCATTGATAAAAAGTGGTATGTGGGACCACAGCAGAACAATGAGGCTGATGTTGCAGGTCAGGAGGCAGTCAGCTCAAACGCAGGAAGCAAGTGGAAGGTGGTTGCTGACAAGCTAGGCAAACCTGAAGGAGCGGGAGGGCTGGCCGCGATGTTGCAAAGCAGGAACAGCAGCAGCAATACTCCAGCTGCAGTCACACTGCCAATGCTTTAGTCAGCTGGCTGGTTGTTGCTTGTGCTTGATTTGCAACATCGATGCCTTGATAAATGGTATCTTTGTCAGCTTTTGGTCTGATTTTTGTCAGGGTTATGTTTTGTTATCATGTGTACACACCTGTCTTCTGCGTCAGCGCTTGACAGTGCCGGAGTATGGCTGGGCTCAAGCGCTGCGAGAACTCAGAATGCAGTGTGTGCAAGAAATACCCTCATGTTTGCCATCTGGCGTTATCAGTCTGGCGTAACGTCGACTAAACAAGAGGGCGCGAGAGGGACTGGTCTTGAGCACTTGCCGACGACCAAACACACCAAGCACAGTGATCGCATTGCACTTCTGCATTCTGACGGTCATCATGCTGGCTTTGTCGTGCAGTTTGAAAGCGCCCCGAGAGGTACTTCACGTGAAGTATGCATGCCTGGTCTGCCTGCCCTATATATTCTGGCTTTTCGCATACCGCAGCGCATGAGCAACTTTGCAATTGAGCACGGTGTGCAGGTCAGCACATGGACGGAGCTGCCGCGAGAGGTCATCGAGATCGTCATGAAGGACCTGTCTCAGGACGATCTATGGACTTGTCGAAACATCAGCAGTCGCTGGGCCGCCGCTGCCAAAACTTCCGGTCTTCTCAAATTTGTCACGGCACTGTCTTCCTATGCCTGGAACGAAATGCCAATTACACTATCCAGACTGCATCGCTTGGAGATCTGTGGCAGCCAAGTTCAGTGTTGCCTCAAGGTGGAGCCGCCAGACATTGCAGCTTGTGCAGCAATGCTGAAGTTCTTGGCAGATCAGGTGATGCTGGCTGGACGGCAGCTGCATTTGCTGACTGTGAACAGGCGCAGCGGCAAGTTGAGGTTGCGTTGTCAAAGAAGCCTTCAATCATGCTGAATCTGAAGTAGCTTGAGATATTTCTTGTTGCAGGGCATCCAACTGCCTAAATGCAGACTGCTAGTGTCCTTGAGATACCAGGAGGATCTGGAGTGTGACTTGGCAGCAGACGTCAGGGACATGGCAGAAGCTTCTGCCATACTCCAACAGAAGGGTGTGAAACTGTGTGTTCAGTTACAGCCGTCTGCAGCTGAAAATTCTTTGCCACCACCAGATGTCCTGGCTCAGCTGGCGCCTGTAATACAGCGCGTCAAGTGCTCCAAGCTAGACTCTGCAAGGCATTCCACTGAAAGTTCTGGGACGGCATATTGCTTCTCAGCAACTCACATTTCAGCCCTGTCAAATGCCAGCACCTCACTGCAGGAACTGTGTATCTCAGATTACAATGTGGACAACTTGGATGATATGATGTCTGATGCTTCCATGGCATCAATTGCCACCTTCAGCTGCCTGACAAGACTAGATCTTGTTTGTTATGGCGGTCCAGCTTTACAGAGTTTGGGGGAGCTGAGCCAACTTCAGAAGCTAGCCATTCATTTGAGTCATGAAGGCTTGGCTCATGAGACCTGCTGTGAGGCTGTTCTTCTGAGCAACAACACAGGCTTGAAGAAGGTTCATCTTGATGGCCATGCATGGAGCGACGCTACATACCTGGCGCTCTTGACTCTGACAAGCCTAAAGGTCTTGACGCTGAGTGTTTCTGCAATCTCCTTACCTAGTGCACATATGTTGGGCAGTGTTGTTGCTACAACAGGTATTTCTATTTGGTTCCAAAACAGTCACAACATTGCAGACGGTGCGCTGCAAGGGCTCACCTCTAGTTGTGCAAACACCACTTCACTGCGGCTAGACTTCATGTCTTCAGCACAGTTTCAACATGTTTGCACCATGGAACATCTATCTTCACTCACTATCTTCAGACCCGATGCTTTTACAGGGTCTGAGCTAGTCACACATCCCAACATGTCTCAGCTGCACTTGGTGTCCTGTTGTGACTTAGACACACAAGGTTTAAAACACATTGTGTACATCTTTCCCAATTTGACTAGTATAGGTATGATTACTGACTCACTTACGCGCTGGCCCAAGGTGTGCGTAGATAGTTTTGTTGAGGTGTCTCAGTTGCGCAAACTGAGGTTGGTCGACTTAACAGGGCTAGGCAACTTCACAGCTGATCAAGCTGGAGCATTGGAACGCGCCATTCAATCCCAACAAGAGCTTGGCTTGCTGCAGCCAGTTGTCGAACTTCTTTTGCCAAAGATGATCCCTCATGGTGATACCTGTATTCAGCTTTACATGGACTCTTCACACCAACAGGTGTTTAGTAGGACTAAGCCAGGTGAGCGGGTTGAAGTAGCTGTTAAGCGTTATTGTCGTCAGCAGCGTGTTAAAGCTGGTGCAAAGCTGCTGCTGCGCTTTTTTGTGACTGCAACACTTGTCTTCAAGGGTATGTCTTGATTTGTTGCCAAGGTATCAAAGGTATTGTGACACAGCATTTTAGCAGGCGGCATTGACATTCAGAATTTGACCTAGTTTTTTAATTGCTGCAGACACTAGCAGTAACACCCAGTGTATTTTGAGAACCCTTCATTCTGAGTTATTTAGACCCAACAAGCATTGTAACAATCAAGGTAGTGTCTGTGTACAAGGTGCAACCAGCAATCAATGTAATGCAGTAGTCACAGTCTACCCAAACATGTAGTACGCCAAGTATGCAGTGCAACAGGTTTTTGCTTCATGTGCTGCTTGAAAAGACTGTCATCATAAACTCAAGCAGCGGCAACTCGCTCACCAAGAAGACTCACGAAGTCTGTTGGGTGCACGGTGAGACCAGTGACTACAGCATGACTGAATTATCTGCCCCTTTGCCTATTCTGCTGCAAGAATGAATGGACTGCATGGCATGCGGGCTTCCTGCCCCTTGGTGACCAGCTTGTGTGTCAGACTGTGTTTGCAGCTTCATTTGACTGCAAGGATGTCAGAAAAACCAGCTGTGTTGGTGTTGCCTGCATCCTTGCAGTGTGTATCATATGATGGTGCATGCAGGGCGACGTTGCAGATGAGGAATTCTCCCAATACTTCTCCCAGTTTGGAGAAATAGAGGACTGTATGGTGAGCATGCTTCTCTTTTCTTATTGCTGGCTTCAGCTACGCACAACTGAGCTACTGAGCACGTCACATGGTTGACAACGAGGTCTCTCTGTCAAACTTCACGTATGTTTGAAAGCTCAGCCCAATGTAGCTGGGGGCGCTGAGCCACTTTCAGAAGCTAGCTCTGCATCGGAGTTGTGAAGGCATAGCTCATGAGACCTGCTGTGAGGCTGTTCTTCTGAGCACCAACGCAGGCTTGAAAAAGGTTCGGCTTGATGGCCATGAATGGAGCGAAGCTACATACCTGGCGCTCTTGACTTTGACAAGCCTAAAGGTCTTGACACTGACTGTCGTCACAATCTCCTCTCCAAGTGCACAGGTCTCGGGCAATGTTGTTGCTACAGAAGTCTTGACACTGACTGTCGTCACAATCTCCTCTCCATGTGCACACACCTGATTTGCAACATTGCTGACTTGGTAAATGTTATCGTTGTCAGGTTTTGGTATTATCTTTGTCAGGCTTATGTTTTGTTTTTTGAGTGTACGTATCTGTCTTCTGCGTCAGCGATTGATAGTGCCGGAGTATGGCTGGGCTCAAGCGCTGAAATCAGAAGCAGATAAGTTATCTGAGATAACACGAGACCTCAGAATGCAGAGTGTGCGAGAAGGTTGCGATCTGGCGTTATCGATCTGGCGTTACGTGGCTTGAAAAGAGAGGGATTGGTCTTGAGCACTTGCCGACGACCAAAAGACCGAGCACTTTGATCCCATCGCACGTCTGCTTTTTGGCAATCATCATTATGGCTTTGTCGTGGAGTGCAGAAGAGCCCCTAGAGGTACTTCATGATCTACACACCCATTCTGGCTTCCCGGATACTGGACCGCGTAAGCAGACTTGCAAGTGAGCACGGTGTGCAGGTCAGCACGTGGACGGAGCTGCCGCGAGAGGTCATGGAGATCGTCATGAAGAACATTTCTCATCACGACCTATGGACTTGTCGAAAGATTAGCAGTTGCTGGGCCGCCGCTGCCAAGGCGTCTGGTCTTCTCAAACTTGTGACGTCACTGTCTTGTTCTGCGTGGAACGAAGTGCCAGTCAAGCTGTCCAGGCTGCAACACCTGCAGATCTACAATAGCCAAGTTCAGTGCTGCCTTAAGGTGGAGCTGCACGACACCGCAACTTGTGCAACAATGCTGGAGCCTTTGGCAGATCAGGTAACACAAACTGAAGCGCAGCCGCATTTCCTGACTATGATCAGGCACAGTGGCACTTTAAGGTGTGTTGTCAATCCAGCTTTGTTTTTGCAGTAGCTCAGGATATATCTTGTTGCAGGGCGTCCAACTACCTAAATGCAGACTACTGGTGGCCCTGAGTCATCAGGAGGGCTCAGAGTGCGACTTGGCAGCAGACATCCGGAGCATAGCAGAAGCTTCTGTCAGACTCCAACAAAAGGGTGTAGAACTGTGTATTCAGCTAAAGCCGTCTTCAGCTGACCATTCTTTGCCACCACCACAAGTTCTGGCACAGATGGCGCCTGTGATACAGCGCGTCAAGTGCTCCAAGCTGAAAACTGCATGGTGCCTCTCTGAGGCTTTCAAGAGGAAGCCTTGCTTTTCAGCAGCTCACATCTTGGCCCTGTCAAATGCCGGCACCTCACTGCAAGAGCTGTGTATCTCAGATTACAGTGTGAGGGACCGGGATGACATCATGTCTAATGCTTCCATGGCATCAATTGCCACATTCAGCTGCCTGACAAGGCTTGATCTTGTTTGCTGTGGCAGTCCAGCTTTACAAGCTTTGGGACAGCTGAGCCATCTTCAGAAGTTGGGTCTGCGTTTGAGACATGAAGGCTTGGCTCGTGAGACCTGCTGTGAGGCTGTTCTTCTGAGCAACAAGGCAGGCTTGAGAAAGGTCCATCTGGATGGCTGTGCTTGGAGCGACGCTACATACCTGGCGCTCTTGACTCTGACAAGCCTGAAGGTCTTGACACTGACTGTTTCTACAATCTCCTCACCAAGTGCAAATGTTTTGGGCGACATTGTTGCTACAAAACGTATTTCAATTTGGTTCCAGGAAAGTCACAGCATTGCAAACTGTGCGCTGCAGGGACTCACGTCTAGTTGTGCAAGCATCACATCAATGCGGCTAGATTTCATGTTTTCAGCCCAGTTCCAGCATGTTTGCACCATGGAACATCTATCTTCGCCCACTATCTTCAGACCCAATTCTTTCACAGGGTTTGAGCTAGCCAAGCAACCCAACTTGTCTCGCCTGGACTTAGTGAATTGTCATGACTTGGACACGGAAAGTTTGAGACACATTGTTCACCTTTTCCCAGATTTGACTAGGATAGGTACGGTTTCTGCTCCACTGGCGCCCTGGCCAAAGGTATGTGTAGACAGCTTTGTTGAGATCTCTAAGTTGCGGAAACTAGAATTAGTCGATTTATCAGGGCTAGACACTATCCCAGCTGATCAAGCTGAAGCATTGGAATGCGCCATTAGAGCCCAACAAGAGCTTGGCTTGATGCAGCCAGAAGTCAGACTCGGTTTGCCGATCCTTCACAATGGCACCTGTATTCAGCTTCGGATTGGCTCTTCACATCACCAGGTGTTTAGTGGGACTGCGCCAGGTGAGCAGCTTGAACTAGCTATTGACCGTCATTGGGTTCAGCAACATGGCACCAGCCTTTGCATTGCAAAAGCTGGTGCAAAGCTGACGCTGCGCGGTTACATGACTGCACTTGTCAAGGCAGCGTCTAGAATTGTTGTCAAGCTATTAAGGTTACAATGACGTAGCAATTTAGGAGGCAGCATGAAGACTCATACTTTCATGGACTTTTAAAAGTTCGAAGATGTAAGTGCGAACCAGCACTGTCATCCAGCACTGTCAACCTGTTTAAACGTATGCTGGATGAAATTTCAAGACGCGTTCATTTAGCTAAAGTACATCAAGTGGACCTAACAAGCAATCTGAAGTGTAAATATGTACAAAGTGCGACAAGCAGTCAATGTAATACAGTAGTCACGTTTTGGTGGAACGTTCCACCAAAACATGTAGTACGCCGGGTATGCAACGGGACAGGTGTTTGCTTCATGTGCTTCAAAGTGAGACTCTGTAAGTATATCCTGCACCGAGCAGCTGATTGGCACCAATCATGTAAATGTTTTGTCGTGGGTACTAAACATGCTAGAGATGCACATGTGCATGCTTTTGGAAAGCATCGATTTGTCCTTCCCAGGCACGCGTGGTACATGCCCACTTCACATGTATGTAACTGCACACACCTGACTTGGCCTTGGGAGAATATCAGAGTTGCCATCAAATGATTCCACATCTACGAAGTCATAAGCTACATGATGCGCTGAGAATATGTGATGTCTCAAATCATTGTCAGTCAAACAACCCTTCAAACAGTTTATCAACCCCGCTGGTCTTCCCATGTGTGTCCTGCCTTCCTGTCTTCCATGCACCATGACTCTCCAGACTGTCATGTGAAGTACTGCTGTGATCTGACTTGCTGCCTGATGCCTTCTGAGAGTGTTTCTGTCGCTTGTTGTGTTCAGTTTGCTGCTTTTGCAACTCCTGTTTTCGTTTCTTGATCAGTTGCTGGTTCTGCTTGTGATTGAGCTGCATTGCGTGTTTAGGACAGACCCTGACTTTCACCAAGGCCTGCTTGTGCTCTCCAGCTTCCTTGTAGGCAAAGTTGACCTGCAGCAAATTTGTTCTGTCAACAGACCCATGTTACTTGACTTCCCACTGCTGTCTCATCAGCTATGAGTGTCTGGTCACAAACACATGGCAGTGAAGGCATCAGCAGCTGCAGCCAAAGAGCCTAGTCAGCATCGGAGCACAGTCACACCTCATAGCTGGCCAATGCTCGCCTTTCATCACAGCCTTTGGCGCCACACACAAACTGGCCTTTGCCAATGACGACCTCCCTCTCAGTGCGCCATCTCAGGCCCACCTTGCTCTCCTGCGCTCACACCACCAACACTCAACTAGACATTCCTATGTTGCTTGCGTCTATACTGCATATTTGTTCTGCTATTGATGTATCTAGTCCTGCTGACGCAGGCAATCATGCATTCCTTGGCTTCCTATGGGCTTACATGAGCACTGCACATTTGCACATTTGCTGAAGCATTGACGCATAAATATCTGCTGCCGCATTCGCTTACGCATTCCTCTGCTTCCTGTGGGCTTCCTTGAGCACTGCACATGTTTTCAAGCATGGCGCATCAGGTTCTGCTGCCACATTCTACTGCAAATACAGCATGCTGCCTTGAGGCCTCACCCTGTATCTGGACAGGTCAGCAACAGCATACTCTTTGAAGAGCTTGGCGTAGTAGCGGCGGGCCATGCACACATCCCAGCTGTCATTGCTGTCATCCTCTGCAGTTCGTACGAACCTGCAAACACGTCACATTATGTTTCTGCACATGAATGCAGGATGTGTGAGTTGATGAGAGATGTGCATGCAGTTGCTCTAAACCTTGATACTGTGTAGGACCCACTGCAGCATTGCAAGTCATGCAGTGCATTGAGCGTGACTAAGTGAAGAGTGTTGCAGAAAGGGTTGAAGCATTTGCCTTCTTGCTTCATGACGCATGGGATGCTCATCAGACATCTCACCACAGCTTGTAAGCAACAAGCTGGCAGCAAGTATTTGTGCACAATTGATTATAATGCCAAAGAGCTTCTTGTAGAGCTGCAGAATGGGCTGCGCAGAATGGGCTGCAGAATTGCAGACACAGCAACAGACCTGTATTGTTCCTTCAGGACATCATAGTCTGTCTTGACAGTTTGCTGCTCGGGTGGCAGTTGTGCCCTGTAGTATTTGATGGCATTCTTCATTAGCGATTGATGCCGATCAAAGGCGCTAAGGCCCAGCATTCTGCGCTCCTGTACATTCTGACTGCCAACAGCAGAAGCTGAACCTCCAGCTGCGTTTGACATGCTTGGCAGAGGACCACCCACCAAGGCCAGTGGTACTGGATCAGCAGGTGCAAGGGGGTGTTCTTGGGCTGCTGCTTCTGCTTTGAGCTTAGCGCTGCGGCTGCAGATACCTGTGCATGCATGCTTTGCCTAGAGAAAGAAGGTACTAGAAGCTACAACAGCTCAAACTGACAGCGACTGGTGCCAAATGATCATCTACTTTGCTGGCTACTAGTTTGGACACATGCGATGCTGGAGACTTACTGAGCGTACTCCTCGCTCAGTTTTGGGGTGGTCAAGAAGGTCTTCAGAGGGTTGTTGGTCACTGCTGAGACACCTTGCTGTTCTAAGTTTGCTGGCTTTTCATACAGACCTGAAGCATACAAGCTGCTTGAAAGACTACAACCAATGCAACATATTGTGCACCGATGTGTTGTATGACATACCGGAGAAGTATTTAGCGTTGGCAGTGTGCTGCAAGCTTTGAAATAGGGTAATATACGACTGCTGAACTGGTGTCTGCCCACTCGAGTCCATGCGGCAGCAATACTGCTAGCAGGAGACTTCGAGCTTCGGCGCTTTTGTGTGATCGACGTCAGGCCGTTTGGCCTTTGTCATCCTGCAATGTAAACCTGCCTGAACTGCTTCACATATCGTCAATCAATCATGCCGATAGCCTGTTGTGAATCCTTTCCAACACCACTTTGCCGTTCAAAGTCAACGCACGAGCCGACCGCAGCGAAGCAATGTGTGCGCTTGTTGCTATGGTCTGCACGGGCAGTGTTGCGGGCTGAAGTTGAACCCAGCCTCTGGCAAGAGTAACCTTTTCGGCTGTTGCTGGCAGTGCTTGTTAGTCAGGCATGCAGGATGACGGAGGCTCAGGCTCAGATGATGAACAGTACACTCAAGCAGACCAGAACAGGATATCTGAGTTGTTTCCAAGGTGACTGTGCTTCAGTCGGCAGCTGAGCAGCCTGCTTCAGGATCTGTGCAATATCTGCTGAGTTGATCACTGTGGTCCCACAGAGACTTGACATCCCTTTTTGCCCCGAGCCCTCAGCTCGTTGCTCCATGTGTCCCACACAACCAGCCTCTGGCAGTAGCAGGGACGCAGGGCCGCTCAGATGTCAGCTTGGAGCGCATGCAGGTCAGCTGTATAATTGGACATACTCTGCAACCGATACTGATATTGCTGTGACAAAGGCATCAGCTCCAAGATCAGTGTCGCCATGCAAGCTTGTAGACCAACACGCCAGCGTCTGCTGCCATCACCAGCTTGTTGGTCTGCAGGTGGTTATGCGCATCAGGCCTTCCATGCAGCATGGAATTCCAAGCTGGAGCAAAGAGAACTGTATACATGCAGTGTCCGGCAGCACGGTCGCAATTGCACCTCCAGAATCTTCTCAGGGTTACAAAAACGGTGATAGGGGTCAGACGTACAACTTCACCAGGGTGTTCAATGAACACACTGCACAAGAGGAGTACTTCCAAGCAACTGCAGCTCCACTGGTGAGTGGCTGCATCTCTTCTGTTGACCTGAAGTCCTTGTCCATTCAAGAACAGGGTCTGGAAGAAATCTTATTAAATGAAGTCTGCACATGTTGGCCTGCTGCAGCACGGTGCAGTGAGAAAGTATGCATTCAGAATTGATCCTTGTAGCCCGTTCGACATTGTCCTAGAGACAAATAGCGCTCTGCTGCTGTGGCTCAATTGACATGCCTCTGCTGTCTGCTTTTGGGAGGGTTGTGCCTGCCTACAAAGGTCTTACTTTGATTAAAATTAAAGGGCGCGTTCTGCACCCTACCATGCTGCCATACTGTCTGCGACACAGTGATGCTGGTGATGCACCTGTGCCAAAAGGAGCAAATAGTCGCAGTACCAACGATGTACTGCATTTGTACCCACTACACATACACCTCAGCAGCCTTTGCACAGAACTGTTGTAGTGTGTGAACGCTGCAGGTGAGACATCCAGCGCCAAACACTTACGCAGCTGCAGTACTGATGACCTATGGCATTGCGGCAACCTATCACTCATACAATGTGCACATGAGCATCGTGCTCATGCAATATCTTACCGCTGCACCATCGGTACCTAATATAACAGCAGCAAGCATGTGCTTTGCACTCTACCTCTTTGAACCACCTGAATAAAGCTTGTTTCTGTCTGACTGCTGCAGGTGCGGCACCTAGTGCAGGAGCAGCAGGCAGCTGCAGTGCTGATGGCATATGGCATTTCAGCAGCGGGCAAGACCTATACCATAGAGGGCACTCGGTCTGAGCCAGGGGTCCTGCCTAGGGCCCTTCATCTCCTTTTCCAGGTGACATTCTTACCACAGATGTGGTGGCAGAGATGACCCAGGAAGAGAGCTGCCAACTCATGCCCAGCTCTTACCGCCTGTATGTGCATGACTTGATCTGCTTTGCTGTTGCCTGAACAACAGCAAAGCAAGTTGAGCTTTGAACAATTACAGGCCTGCTGCATGCATTGATGCAAGATTAAAAGCAGACTTGCAAAGTAGCTGCCTGTAGATATACCATCACATCTGAAATGTGTCACGCACAAATTATGTAACTCATGGACGCAAAGCAACAGAACAGCTCTCTGCACAAATTCTGCACTATTTTGTTGACATGAATTTGGTGTGTGCTGTTCTGCAGGAAGTCCAAGACAGCCCAGAGCAGCTGACAGTGCATGTATCACAGTTTGAGGTGTACAACGAGCAGATCTATGACCTGTTGGCAGAGGAAGCTGGGGCTGTTCTGGGCCAGCGCCCTGCCCTGCGCCTCAAGGAGGATAGTCAGGGCCGCATCTTTGTCAGGGGCCTGTCTGAGGTAAGAGCGTCACAGATATACATGGCGATACGCTGTATTACGTAGTACAACACGCCGGCTTTTGCCTGTTTTCGCTGATGAGGGCATGTACCATGTGAGCAGCGCAGCAGGTTCTGCCAATTCAGCTTTCAGAAGGTCGTCCCAGTCAAGTCAGGCTGCTTTCAGAAAGAAGAGAAAAGACTAGACCTGTCGGCGTCGATTTAATGAGAAGCCAAGTATTGTACTGGGCTGCCCAGAACGCTGCTTTCAAATTTGCTCTAGTAATAACACGTTGCCGCTGCATTTCTAGACAGCATGCATGCGCTGAGACCCCTACGTGTGCCTCGCTACTTCCAGAGCATGTTTGCCACTTTCAGCGTATACATAGGCAGAGCTATCTGTTGTGCTAATTGTGTGTCACAGGCAGTAGGCCAGGTCAAGGTTTGCAGCTCAAAAGGACTCGTCACTTGCACAAAGGCAGCCATCAACTGCAAATATTTTGCCTGCGGTCTCGCTCATTATGCTCATGTGCATGCATTATGTTTTATGTGCATGAACATATGGCAGCGCAAGAAACCTAGGTCCACCCATGCAACCGACCTGTCCCTGAATGCCTGGCATATGCAGGTGGCCGTGGGCAGCGCTGGGGCAGCACTGGATATGCAGCGAAAGGGAGCCCGACAGCGCCAGAAGGCAGCTACTGCCCTCAACTACCACTCCAGCCGCAGTCACTCCATATTCATGGTACACTGATCTGCATGACTGTCTCTTGAGCTGTGCATGCATTGCTGGAAGCTGTCTCTTGTCTGTTTGGCTGTGCAGTTTCAGCTCCACTGGGCTGAGCAAAGAACCAACAAGCAAGAAACAGAAAGCTTGCGATGAAAGTAAACATCATGCTGCACAAACTCATTGCCTGATGTGCTTCAGAAGCACATGCGCCTGTGTGCCGCGCTTGCAAAGTTGCTACATGCTCCTATTTGAACGCGCGCACGCGTGTGCGTGCACGTGCACGTGCATTAGGTAAATGGATGATTGTCATCAGTGTGCATGGTGTCCCTTAACAAGGCAGAGCTGCTTTCACTGTGTACGTTCATGGGGCAGGTTGCATTGTACAGAGCCTCAGGTCCTGAACATGAAGAAGAGTCAGCAAGAGTGGGGAGGCTGTCCTTTGTGGACCTGGCAGGCTCAGAGAGAGCCAACAGGACCGGCAATGTCGGAGCCCGGCTGAAGTATACCCCTTTCTCACAGTCTAGTTGCCTTTAGTATGTATGCTGCCATGCCCTTCTTTTGGGCCAAACACCCTTCTGTTTCTGCCCGCCTCCCTCCCCTGCTTTCCCCCCATCCGGGCCAGTTCTCCATTTTTGTCATTTTTGAGGTTTGAGGGGTTCTAGTCTTCTCGCTGATCAGGAGGTGCAGATGTGCGTTCTTCAAAGGTCTCCTGTTCATGCTGCATGACAGCAAGTCAGGTCTGACACCAAGGCAGGGTTGTGCAGGGAGAGTGTAGCAATCAATGCCAGTCTCATGACGCTAGGGCGCTGCCTGGAAGCCCTACGCTGGAACCAGCAGCACAGGGCAGCTGAGCCCAAGCTGGTGCCCTACAGAGAAAGCAAGGTAGGCCCCATCACCTCCTCTTGCAATGCACGCTTGCTGGCCCCAGAAACAAGCATCCTAAGATATACGTCAACAAAAAATTGCAGGCGTCCAAGCTGCTGTTTGCTATGTACCCTCTACGTGTCTGTAAGTTTAGCCCTGCTTGCCAACATGTACAAACAACAGACACATTGAGTTGCGCTCAAGGCCTTTGCACCAACAGGATAGAGTGTCACATATCTCATGTCATGCTGCTCTGCACCTACGACAAAGTGTGTTCTGCTACATAGTGTGTTGGCGGTATAAGGCTCCTTGCGCCTCACCATACCAACAGTCATGCTATCTCATGCTGCAGCCTCTCAAAAGCTGAGTTGTCAAGACCAAAGCACATTGTCGTTGTGCAGGTGACACATGTGTTCAGGGATGTGCTGCATGGGTGGGGTCAGATCCTGCTGTCAGTCAATGTCAGTCCCTGTGCCAAGGACTATGATGAGACCTCACACGTCCTCAAGGTGAGGCCGCGTTGCCATCTGTATGGCATTTGAGAGCTTGGCACACCCACACCTCATGCATGATGTGTACAATAACCCATGCAGTCATGCAGCATCAGCTGTGTGTCGTCTTGGGCTTGAAGTGTGCATGAAGTAACACTCTGCTGGGTTTGCCGCACAAGGAACATCAAATCCCATGGGACGCAGCTGCTCGACGTCAAAGCCAGACAGCTTCAGATGACAAAGTTGACTAGGTGCTCCTTGTACTGCTGTAGTATGCATCACTGGCCATTCTGCCAAAAATGTTGACTGAGTGCTCCTTGTACTCCTGTAATAATAATAATAATAATAATTAAAACTTGTACTTAGCCAGCAGGTATCAGGTACGTGCGACGCAAGTCAATTCCCTCCAGACTCCTGTAGTGTATATCATTGGCCCTGTGCTCAAGAAAGTTGACTGGGTGCTCTTTGCACTGCTGTAGTATGCATCACTGGCCACCCAGATTGGCACCGCTGCAAGGGCTGAGGCGCCCATCAGGGCCCTGAGGGCCATCAGCCCCAACATCACCAAGAAGAGGGCCCCCAGATTGGAGCCTGTCCCCAGGTGAGCACCACAACATGCAGACCATCTTTTGCTTGATCCTGTGATTGCATCAAGAATGTAGCAACAACCCTGTATGTATGTGAGCACTAGGGAAGGACATGAACGTGAAAAACTGATGAATGAATGTGAAACAAGCACAGGCAGGCACCTGGTGTCCGACCAAGACTAAGATGCATACTGCATACTCCAGTGTACTGTACTGCACTGTTACATCTTGCACAGATCATGTGCCTGCACTCCTGTAATAGGCATGAGGAACTAGCATGGTCACACTCATTGTGCAAGATGTATCAAAGAGACTACAGGAAGGATATTATGTCCTATCTGCCAAACAGCAAGCACTGCATGTCATGATCTTCATTTTTTCAGGTGCACCTCTAAACAGTTACTCTGTACTTTGTATATCGGTAATGACTGCCAACCACAGCGTCGAGGAATATGTTCTTCGGCAGGCCTGAGCTCACAGCTGAGTGTGCAATGCAGCAACTTGGGACCTCTGAAGAAGCAGAGGAAGTATAGCCCATCAGCTAAGCAAGCAAGTGATGCAGCACCCCTGCCAGAGGCCCTCAGCGCTGATGCTGATCTGGGCGAGGAAGAGGCGTATGCTAGCAGCTGCAGCAGTGATGCAGAAGAGGAGTCTGCAGTGGTGCAGGAGCTGCAAGAAGAAGTGCGCCACCTGCATGACCAGGTGAGTGGCGAGAAACGCATGGCTGCCTGTGCTTGACAACAAAACACATGCAGGTCTTGCAGCTTGTGTTCTACACAGAGTGTTCCTGATTGTACGATCAGGGCCATTCTGTACAAAATTCAAATGGGAGGATATACAGAGAGTCTTGTGGTGATCTGCTGTGAGGCAGATGTGACTTTCGTGTCTCCGAGATACAGTATCTCCATATGTGCTGTTTGCTTGAGCACGAGTCATGAGCGAGCCAGTCACGCGCAAAATTTGAGTGGCTGTTCAGTCGCTCTTTCCTGTCAGCTTTTCCACCAAAAGGCAAAGTCGGCTACCGGATTTGAACCAATGACCTGCTGGACTGCAGCCAGCTGCTCTACCACTGAGCTAAACCGACTCGGAATCTGGATGTCTAGACAGGATAAACTGCGCATATAAGTACCGCAGGACAGCGACTTTGGGATGGTGATGTTTTCATGATCACCAACAGCTGGGCCCAGACCGGTTGAGCTGCATCTATTCCTCTTGGTTTTGGTTTGTCAATGCACCTGCGGATGCCTGCGACCATCACCATTCATGTGGCTGGTTGGGTGCTGTGCTGTAGCTGACACAAACTGACAGTGAAAAGCAAGTGGAGCACTGAGAGGACCCCCTGTACAGTTCTGTTACAACATGCATCACCTGACATGTTCACTGTTTTGTGCAATCAGCGGCGGATGATAAGCAGAGTGCTATGATCACACAACTTTTGTTGCTGACAGAGATGTTTGATCTTGCGCATATGGCATCCACAGGCCTTGCCTGCATCAGAGACGTCATCTCTCTTTGCTAGCACCTCATCGGCAACTCCCACATCATTCAGGCAGTCCAACCATATTGAACGTCCTGACTCTGTGGCCTACCTAAGTTGAATCATTGGCCAAACACTGTTCAAACGAACATCAGCACCAAAACACTTGACTGTCTGTGCGCATGACTTGATTCATGAACTTGTTGTGATTGATGATTCAACCATGTGCACGACTGCTAGAGATCTGAACAGACAGGTAAAATATTTCAGTGAAGCAAACTGATGCAGCCTGTTGACCAACAAAAAAATAGCTTCTGCAGCTGGTGGCGGCGGAGGAGCGCTGTGCTCTGGCTGAGACTGAGATCAGGGAGGAAGTGAGCACTGAGATGGCCGCCCTCCTGCATGACATGGAAGCCGACTACAAGGTATGCACTCGCCCTCAATCTGTGCGCATCAGCTTTGCGTCTCCCTACATTGTGTCAAAAATCAGCAGCACATGCAACATGTCGATGCTCAGCTGATCTGCATTGGCATGCTTGTCAATCTATCATGAAGTCCAATTGCGTCTCCTAACTGCAGTCATCTGGATCCTGATTGCTGCTCCTGTCCCATATCTGCCCGTCTGCATAACAATGAAAGCAAATTTGCACGGGAGTAGACGTTGGCAGGGTGATACTTTGCTGTAGTGGTAGGCATGCAGATGATAAGCAGACTCATTAAAACAAGCCTGGATGTTACTAGATGCCAGCAGGGTCATGTTCTGCTTCAGTGCTAGCGATAGTGGTAGGCCAAGATGCAGGTGGATAAGCAGAATCTTACACAGTGCCTTGGCCAAAGATTGTGTTTGATGTTCACACTTTGCAATGCAATGGGTCTTGCCTGCGTTTGTTTGTGTGTTGATTCTGGAGAGCACTTGCGCAGGAGCGATTGGCATCTGAAGTAGCTGCTGTGGAGAAGAGGAAGAATGGTGGCACCCAATCAGGCAGAGCAGCTGCGCCTGTCCATTCCTCTCACAGTCAGACAGTTGGAGAACCCACTCAGGCTGAGCTTCACAGCATGGCTCAGCAACTGGCAGCTCGTGATGGTGAGCTAGATGCACTGCGAGCTGAGCTGCAAAGCAAGACTCAGGCTCTTGAGTCAGCTCTGGAACCCTACTCAGGTCTCAAGCACTCACATGATGCCCTGCTGAGCCGGGCTCAAGCCAGTGAGACAGCTCATGCTGAAGAGAAGAAGAGTCTATCTGAACAGCTCCAGAAGAATCAGCAAGACCTGACTGCATCTCAGGATCAGTGCAAACAGCTGCTTCAGCAGCTTTATGACTCAGATCAGCAGCTATCGACTCAAGCTCAGCAGATCACAGCTGCTGAGTCAGTGCTTACAGCTCAAATTTCTCTGCAGTCTCAGCTGACTGATATGACTCAGCAGCTAGAGACAGCTCAGGCTCAGATTCTGCAGCTTGAGCCTGCTTATGAGAACTCAACTCAGCAGCTCAGAGAAGCCCAAAGGCTTAACTCAGAGCTTGAGCAGGCTCAGGAGCAGTGGCGATCTGTGGCTGTGCACAGCAGTCAGCTGACCTTCACCTCCTATGCAGACACAGAAGCAGCAGCTGCTGCTGCATCAATAGCTGCTGACCCACTGCAGGCAATACAACACGTGGTCAGTGCATTGCACAGCAGAGCTGAGGAAGCTCAGGCAGCAGTTGAGAAGCTGTCTCAGCAGGTGCAGGAGGCAGCAGCAGCTCATGCACTTGAGGCTGAGCATCTGAGGTAGTTTGTATAGCATCTAGCCATGAATGTCCTGTAACGTTCAACCAATCTACACGTCCCTGGGATCAGCAAAGGTTCCAGTCAACAAGTTCTGAAAGACAATGTAAGGGAGTGCTAGTGACCCAAATGATGTCAAATCGCAAATACTTCACAGTGGCAGGAAAGATGTAACCATCTTGAGAGCAAGTGGGCACATGCAGGGGTGAGCTGCAGCAGGCGAAGATGAAGAGTCAGGCTGGCCAGCCTCATGATCAGTCAGCTCAAGGACTCAGGCAGTCGCTGGAGCGGGAGCTCCAGCAACAAGTCACACAGCTTGAGGTCAGCATACATGTTTGGAAGTTCCATTTGTTTTTGCTCATGCATTGCTTGTCAGTGGAATCTCAAATGCCTAAAGGCTTCCTGGAAGCAGTGGAAGCAATA